>ERZ857750.176-NODE-176-length-97230-cov-6.039949_pt1 | contig 97230 bp, 85 predicted proteins | sample MGYA00519915_ERZ857750 | MGnify/ENA primary metagenome ERZ857750 (study PRJEB31778, sample SAMEA3449358) | human gut metagenome | biome: human gut; feature: human-associated habitat; material: faeces | place: United Kingdom | collected 2010/2012 ...
AATTTCTTAAAAAAGCAGGTATTGGAGGGGCTGGTCTAGCGCTGGGCCTCTCTGGTGCATCTGCTTTTTTCGCTAATCAAGACAGTTCCAGCAAAAAAGCTTATGATGGGGATGAAGACATCTCCTTTTATGGCAAGCATCAAGCAGGGATTACAACGGCCATGCAGAAGGCTTGCTACTTGGTGGTATTAGATCTTCATACGACGGACAAAAAAGAAGTCATCCAGCTCTTTAAAGACTGGACCGATTACAGTAGTAAATTAGTCGAAGGAGAGTTGGTCAAAAAAGATGGGTCCAATGCCCTCTTACCTCCAACAGATACAGGTGAAACAGTAGGACTCAACCCCTATCGCTTGAGCCTGACTTTTGGAGTTTCGGCCTCCTTTCTAAAGAAACTGGGCTTGGAGGCCAAACGTCCCAAACTCTTTCGTGATTTACCCCCATTTCCAAAGGAGCAGTTGCAGGACAAATATACAGGTGGCGATATCGTCATTCAGGCCTGTGCAGACGATGAGCAAGTAGCCTTTCATGCGGTGCGAAATCTGATTCGTAAGGGTCGCAATACTATTACCATGAAGTGGAGCAAATCAGGTTTTGCGGCCATTGGTGACCGAAAAGAAACACCCCGCAACCTCTTTGGTTTCAAGGATGGAACCGCAAATGTCACGACGGAGAAGGATTTTGACAAGGTCGTCTGGACTGACAGCAAGGACTGGATGAAGGGTGGTTCCTATATGGCTCTTCGTCTAGTGCAAATGCACCTGGAAACTTGGGACCGAACCAATTTGCAGGAGCAGGAAAATACCTTTGGTCGCTACAAGGAGTCCGGTGCTCCCTTTGGTAAAACCAACGAATTTGATGAAGTAGATTTATCTAAACTACCAGTAGATTCACATGTCCGCTTGGCCAAAGAAGTCGATCGACCGATTTTACGCAGATCATATTCCTATTCGGATGGCATCAATGAACAAACAGGGCAATTTGATGCTGGCTTGATCTTTATCGCCTTTCAAAAGGATCCGAACAACTTTGTCAAAATCCAAACCAACTTGGGCGCGGTGGATAAAATGAACGAGTACATCACCCATATTGGAAGTGGACTCTTTGCTTGCTTTGCAGGCGTAGAGAAAGGAGGCTACCTTGGTCAAGCACTCTTTGAATAAACTCTTGATCTTGTTCGGCCTTCTTACCTTGTTCTGGACTCAACCAGTGGCTGCTGAATCTTATAGCGATCTCTTTATCAAGATCACAGATGCAACAACAGCTGTACAAAACAAGGACCAGGATAAGGCCAAAGAATTGATCGCTGAGATTCAGGTTGATTTTGAATCCAAAGACCACCATGATTCCAAAGCAGGGAAAAAAGTTAGCCAAGCCTTAGATATAAAAGGGGAGGTAAGAAAAGAGGATCTCACCAAGATCTCATCAGCCTTGCTAGCTTTTGAAAAAGAGCAAAATCCAGTTGATTTAGAGGCGGAAAAAGACAAACTCGTGAGTCGCCTCGCTCCTTATTTTAAGAACTTACAAGATGCCATTACAGCTAAGGATCTGGATAAAACCCGTCAAACCTATGCTGACCTCAATAATACCTGGACACGAAACGAAGCAGTGGTAAGGGATCATAGCACAGCCTACTATGGAAAAATCGAGACGGCCATTTCGCTCTTACGTAGTAGCATTGAAACAGAGCCTACCGACTTCACCAGCATCCAGTCCTCCCATGATGACCTCAAAAATGGGATTGATGCCTTTGTAAAAGGAGAAGCGATTAGCAGTGCTAGTACGGATTTGACACTGAACGATGGGATCAAACTTTTGGAGAAGGCGCAAAGCCAATTCCAATCCGGCGACGATAAATCTGCTGCAGCAACTATGAAGCAGTTCATCACCATCTGGCCAACCATTGAGGGGGATGTCAGCACGACCAATCCAAGCCTCTACACTCGCGTAGAGAGTGAATCACCGGTCATTATGGTTAAGGGGAAAGAAAAGACCTATCAAGAGAAATTACAAACCTTGATTAGGGACCTTTCTGCGATCGATACGACAGCTTCTTACAACGCTTTTGATGCTATGTTGATTCTTCTGCGTGAAGGAGTAGAAGCGCTTCTGATCGTCATGGCGCTTGTGACGACCCTTAAGGCTGCCAAAATGCGCAAAGGCCTCAAATGGGTCTACGGTGGAGCTCTTGCTGGTATTCTTGCCAGTGCAGCGATCGCTCTTGTTTTGCAAGTAGCTTTTCCTGCCGTTACTTCGGGGTCTAACCGGGAAATCATTGAAGGGGGCGTTGGGATTTTCGCAGTGGTCATGATGATCCTCATTGGAATTTGGCTCCACAGCAAGTCCTCTGTCAAACAGTGGAATGCCTTTATGGACAGTCAGATGAAGACGGTAACGGCTACAGGAAGTTTTGTGTCCATGTTTGCCCTCAGTTTCTTAGCAGTCTTTCGTGAAGGGGCTGAGACCATTCTCTTCTATGTTGGGATCATTCCACGGATTACAACCGCTCATTTCATACTAGGAATCGGGCTTGCCATAGCCGTTCTCATCATCATTGCAGTGGCGATGACCAAGGCCAGTCAAGCCATCCAACCTCATCGAATCTTTTTCATTCTGACGTGGTTGATTTACGCCTTGGCCTTCAAGATGCTCGGTGTCAGCATCCACGCCCTACAGTTGACCAATATCCTACCGAGTCATTTGGTCAATGGACTTCCAACCATCGATTGGGTAGGGATCTATCCAAGCTGGGAAGTTCTTCTTCCTCAACTACTCTTTGTGGCCCTGATCGCCTTTATCACGGTGAGACAACATGGCAAAGAGTAGAGCAGATAAAATGACCATTGTCGAGCACTTGGTCGAATTTCGAAAACGATTAATTGCAGTGGTCTTGTGTTATATTATCGTCTTCATCGTAGCCTTTGTATTTGGAGGAGAACTCTACCAAGTATTGACGGCTAGCCTCCATCAAAAACTGCTGGTACTAGGGCCAAATGATATCCTCTGGATCTATGTATCGCTGGCCAATCTCACAGCCTTTAGTCTGACCTTGCCCTTTATTGTCTACCAGATTTGGCAATTTGTGAGACCGGCTTTAAAGGAGAAGGAGGCGCGTGCAGTCTTTGCCTACATCCCAGCTAGCTTTATTTGCTTTGTGCTAGGGCTTGCATTTGGTTATTTCTTTGTCAGCCCAGCTATTTTAGAGGTCTTGATGCGCTTGGGAGAAGGACTGTTTGATACCCAATTGACGGCGCAAAATTATTTAACCTTTTTATGGCACACCACCTTACCTTTAGGAGTCTTGTTCGAGTTACCAGTTTTAGTCGCTTTTCTGACCTCGATTGGGCTCTTGACTCCACAATTTTTAATCACCTACCGTCGTTACGCTTACTTTGTCCTGCTGGTCTTAGCCGTCTTGCTAACCCCAGCGGACTTTATCAGTGACTTGGCCATGACACTCCCTTTGATCCTCTTATTTGAAGTGAGTGTCGCCATCAGTAAAGTCATCTATTCGAGAAAAAGGAGAAACTAATGGGAATTTTACGTGATATTGGAGCACCAGGTTTGATCATCATCATCCTGGGCGCCCTCTTGATTTTTGGACCAAAACGCCTACCAGAGTTGGGCCAGTCCATCGGCAAAATGTTTGCTGAATTTAAGACAGCTGTCAATAAAGGCAGTGAAGAAGCCGATCAAGACACCAAAGAAGCTAAAGAAGAAAAAGAATAATCAGACAATTTTCAAAATTCTATTGAGTTCGATTGCATAAAAAGGTATAATAAGACAAGTACTTGCAATCGACGAAGGAGGAAACCATGATTATTACGATTTTGTCACTCATTTTCTATTTTAGCTATATCGGATTCTTATGCTGGTTGGTCGTAAAAATTGTCGAAAAATTGTTCAATTTCTTGTTGAACCGTTAATGAAGAAACAATCCATTTCACCCCGAGTGAGTGGATTTTTTGTGTCCAATTCAGTTAGAAAGATTCAAACAAAGAGGTTTTAACGGTCTCAGATTGAAGATAAAGTCATATAAAAAACTTTCCTTAAGTGAGTACGGACGTCAGCGAACTTATTAGAAGTTCCATGACTAAATCAAAATACAAAGGGCGTCTGCGGATAAAGTCAAAAGAGGAAATTAGAAAGCAAGTGAAACAACACAACAAAACCATCGTTTTACTGACTGTTTTGTTTATTGCTATGCTTTCCATTTAAATGTTTTTATATCTTTCAACTTCTAGTATTTCTTGTTACTAGTGATGGACTATATCGTTTGTTTTTCTTATTTATTTTATAAGAATGTTAAGCTTAATAGAAATACAGTAATTACAAGATTGTAATATATTCTGTTATAGCTTTATGTGGCATGGGTATAAATTGATATGACTTTTATTATCTATGGTATAATGAGATAAATTTGGAGTTGTAGAGGCGAGCATTTGGAAGAACATAGACCTGATTTTAGAGATATAAAATCATTTGAAGAATTTAACAGATACTACTGGTATCGAGAAGAGCTTTCACAAATTTGTAAGTACCTTGGATTAGAATACAGATGTACAAAAAAAGAATTAAATCATATTATAGAACAATATTTTAGGGGAAATAGAGTAGAAAAAGTTTTGAGGAAAAGAAACAAAAATCAAACCGAAATAATAACCCTAAATACATCATTACTTGAATGTGGGTTTTCCTTTAATCAGAAATTTCGTGATTATTTTTCAGCTGTAACAGGTGTTAATCCGTTTAAGTTTAATGCTGATATGGCAACTGCTTGGAGAAAAGTAAAACGGGACAACAACATAAATTTTACAATCCAAGATATGATTAAAATATACTATGGAGAGTCAGACTACGCCAAGTATGATAATTCAGCTTGCCAATGGAATCAATTTCTAAAAGACTTTTGTGCCGATGAATTTAGCAATCATTACTCCAACAAGTTAAAAGTTGCGGCTATCCTTTGGAATGAAGTTAGAGATTCAAAAAATAAAAAAATTTATTCACGGGGACTTCTAAAAGAATATAGCTACAAAATAGAGGAGTACTGTAAGTAAACAACTTCAAGTTTGTCGAACGGAATATAAAGTATTAAAGACGATAGCACTCTGTTTTTGCAGAGTGCTTTTTTGTTTTATAGAATATAAGAGAATGTGGGATACTTGCTTTCTCTGCTAGATGATCGAGCAGAGAAAGATTTATTAGATATGACATCAGTCAGCTAAACCCTTTTAGCTGGCTTTTTTGTTAGCGACTCGGTCATTAACTTGCTTGTCAAAATATAATTCGGTATCATAGATATATAATGTTTGGTAAGTAAGTCCTATTGTCAGTTCGGAACAAGTAGATAGGAGAAGGGGAGAAAAAACTAGTGAATAAAGACCAATTGATAGAGAAACCAGAAATAAATATTGTTGGGGTTATTGCAAATCATCAGTTTAACTGGTATATTTGTTCAAACGAAATGTGGACAATGGATATCGATAAATATATTCAGGCATACCAGGAAGCAGGTCTGGATGTTGATTTCTCCTATTTACCTGAGATTCAGCAGAATCTTCATGTGATTACAAAAAGCAATCTTGAGAGCTACTTAGAAATGTATAAAGATGATTGGCTGAAGGTGACGGTTGAAGAATTGATCTCAATGATCAAACGTTCAATGGAAGAGGAGAACTTGAATTCAGAGATTATTCTGGAAGGAAAAGCCCTGCTTCCGGATCTTTTCATCGATTTTGATAAAGAAGAATTTTATTCAAACCATCTGGGGATGAAAAACTACGAAAGATATGTGCCAAACGGATGGAAGTTTTTTTCAGGACGTTTTGATCATTTGATCCCCAAAGAGGAGCAATATTGGATTGAAGAGACCAAGAAAACTGAAGGAACTAGTCTTCTATTCATATAAAAATAATACAGTTTAAAAGTATTTCATGAGACTGTGAAATGCTTTAAAATTTCGCCACATTTCAAATCTTTATATTCCGTTTCGTTAGGAATAGCGATGGAAAGCCAACCAAATATGCTATACTGAAGTAGATAGAAGGAGGAGCGACTGATGAGCAGAAAGTGGGTAAAGATCATTGCTATTTTAATTTTCATCCTATCCGGTAGTTACTTTGTCTACAATAAACTAACGAAGCCGAATCTTGGACCGAAAACAACAAAGCTCTATAAGCATGGTTTTCTTTTGCTAGAAGAACAAATCGGAACCTACATCAAAGAACACTATACTGGGATTGAGAAGATTGAGTTCTCCCCAATCTACGTTACTGAAGAAGGGTCAACATTCTCAAATGCCTATGTGCGTCCGACGATCTATGACAAGTATGGAAATAAAGCTACTCTGGGAGATAAAATAAAGAAATTTATTCCATTAAGTTATGGATTGATTTCAGACATTGTTCTTGATTTTGATGGAGGTGGCAATGAAGTCATTGAGTTACTGGACTCAAATGGCAAACCTGTAGACGTTTCAAATGAGGAGCATTTGCCTAAGAGAGCTATACTCACAGAGGCAAGTAGTACAGATGAAAATATTGAATTATTAGTAGAAGATGGTCAGTTAATAGGAGTCGTAAAGGATGATAAAGGAAGCCCTGGTGCAGAAATTGTTTATAATACGGAACTCCATAAAGGAGACGCGAGAGAGTAGCGCTAACCAATGAAATAGAATGAAAAAGAAAGGACAAAACACATGCAGTATTATTTTATTGGTGGCCTAGGTGGTAATAGCTACCATCTGGCTCCACTTATTGAAAAACTAGGCTTTCCTGTGACCTTTCTAGATCCCTATAGGAAGATGATTCAGACAGAAAACGATCTTCGTGCTTGGTTTCAAGAGCAGATCGGCCAGGTGGAAGAGATCTGTTTATTTGGGCATTCCTTGGGTGGAGATTTGGCTCGTTATCTGTCTGCTGAGTTTCCTCAGATCCAGGCTTTGATTCTCCTTGATGGGGGTTATCTGGATATGGAAAAGATCCTGCCTCTTGAAGAAGAGCTAGAAGGAACTTCGTCCTTCATGCAGCAGCAAGTCTTTGCGACTTTAGAAGAAGCTGTGTTAGCAGAATTCGGTGAGGAAGCAGATCCTACGCCTATAGCGCGAAAAGCAGTAGAGGCTAGCTATCGCTGGAATCCAGCGAGTGAACAATATGAATTAAATCTGGATCTCGAAAAGGTCATGGCTTCATTGCGTCTACGGCGTCAGATCAAGACTTACCAGATTCCACTGGCCGACCTGCCTGCCCTTTTTATTGGACCTCGGTACCAAGAAGAACCGGAATGGAGAAAAGACGCTCTGAAGCAGATAGATCCCCAGATCGAGCAAGTCTTGCTAGATGGTTTGGGGCACGAACTGTATACAGAGGCGCCTGAAATTGTAGCTAGAGAAGTGAACAATTGGCTCCAAAATGTTCATAAATAAAACCTGTTTCTCTTTTTGAAACGGGTTTTTGTCTTGTAATTTCCGAACGTTATTTCCTATAAAATCATTCCCATTGCATTAGGTCCGTATCTTTGGTATAATCTATCAAGGAAACGTCAAGAGACGTAGCGATGCGCTTGCGCATAGGTAGGTCAGTTTTTAGAAAAGAGATTTTTCAATCTATGTTAAATGAATTTCCTATTTTCGACTATGAAGATATTCAGTTGATTCCCAACAAATGTATCATCAATAGCCGGTCAGAAGCAGATACAACCGTCCAATTTGGAAAGCATACCTTCAAGCTTCCAGTCGTTCCTGCCAATATGCAGACGATTTTAGATGAGAATGTCGCAGAGCAGTTGGCGCGTGGTGGTTACTTCTACATCATGCACCGTTTTGATGAAGCGGGTCGGATTCCTTTTGTCAAACGCATGCATGATCAAGGTTTGATCGCTTCCATTTCGGTTGGTGTTAAGGAATACGAATACGACTTTGTGAGTCAATTAAAGGCAGATGCGCCTGAGTACATCACTATTGATATCGCACACGGTCATGCGGATAGTGTCATTCGGATGATTCAACACATCAAGAAAGAATTACCAGATACCTTTGTCATTGCTGGAAATGTTGGAACTCCTGAAGCTGTTCGTGAATTGGAAAATGCGGGAGCTGATGCGACTAAGGTCGGAATCGGCCCTGGTAAGGTTTGTATCACCAAAGTGAAGACTGGATTTGGTACAGGTGGTTGGCAATTGGCTGCTCTTCGCTGGTGCTCAAAAGCAGCGCGTAAGCCAATCATTGCGGATGGTGGTATTCGGACTCATGGTGATATTGCCAAATCGATTCGTTTCGGGGCATCTATGGTCATGATCGGTTCTCTCTTTGCAGGACATATTGAAAGTCCTGGTAAAACAGTAGAGATTGATGGAGAGTCTTTCAAAGAGTACTATGGATCTGCTTCAGAGTACCAAAAAGGTGCTTATAAAAACGTCGAAGGTAAGAAGATTTTATTGCCTGCCAAGGGTCATTTGCAAGATACCTTGACAGAAATGGAACAAGATTTGCAAAGTTCGATCTCTTATGCAGGAGGCCGAAAATTAGCAGATTTGAAACATGTTGACTATGTGATCGTTAAGAATTCTATCTGGAATGGCGATGCACACTAATTGAATTACTTATTTATTTCACGAATAGGCGTGATGTTTCTACAAGGTGCCGGAACACCTAACAATAAGTAAGTCGGGATTATTTCTCTTTCTAGAGAGATTTCAAGGCTTGCTTAGCAGGCCTTTTTGTATTTTGTGAATGAAGTAGAGGATTTTTTAAAAAAGTAGGAGGAAGTATGAAATTACTTGAAGAGCGCATCTTAAAAGATGGCAATGTTTTAGGTGAGAATATCCTCAAGGTGGACTCCTTTTTGACCCACCAAGTGGATTTCAAACTCATGAAAGAAATTGGCCAGACCTTTGCGGACCGGTTCAAAGATGCTGGCGTGACGAAAGTTGTGACCATTGAAGCATCTGGGATCGCACCAGCTCTTTATGTAGCAGAAGCACTAGATGTCCCTATGATTTTTGCGAAGAAAGCGAAAAACATCACCATGAATGAGGGGATTTTGACAGCTGAGGTTTATTCCTTCACCAAGCAAGTCACCAGTACGGTTTCAATTGCTGGTAAATTCTTAGATCCATCAGATAAGGTTTTAATCATTGACGATTTCCTTGCAAATGGGCAAGCAGCCAAAGGCTTGATTCAAATCATCGAACAAGCTGGTGCTCAAGTCGAAGCGATTGGGATCGTGATTGAAAAATCCTTCCAAGATGGACGGGGATTGTTAGAAGAGTTGGGATATCCAGTTGTATCCCTCGCACGTTTGGACCGTTTTGAAAATGGTCAGGTTGTATTTAAGGAGGCAGACATCTAATGCAAAAACAAGAAAGCCATTCACAGGCGGCCATTCTAGGCTTGCAACACCTTTTGGCCATGTATTCGGGATCTATTTTGGTGCCGATCATGATCGCAGGAGCTTTGGGCTATAATGCTCATCAACTAACCTATCTCATCTCTACAGATATCTTCATGTGTGGGGTCGCAACTTTCCTTCAAGTGCAGCTCAATAAATACTTTGGGATCGGTCTTCCGGTAGTCCTTGGGGTTGCCTTCCAGTCTGTGGCACCTCTCAGCATGATCGGGGCTAGCCATGGTAGTGGTGCCATGTTTGGTGCCTTGATTGTCTCAGGGATTTATGTCATCCTTGTATCTGGTTTCTTCTCTAAGATCGCCAATCTCTTCCCATCAATTGTAACAGGATCTGTTATTACAACCATTGGTTTGACTTTGATTCCAGTAGCGATTGGAAATATGGGAAATAATGCGCCAAAACCAACCGTTCAAAGCTTGATCTTGGCTGTGGTGACCATTCTCATCATTTTAGTTGTTAATATCTATACGACTGGTTTTATTAAATCCATTTCAATTTTGATTGGTTTGATTGCAGGTACTGCCATTGCGGCTTCTATGGGCTTGGTGGATTTCACACCTGTATCGCAAGCACCAGTGGTTCACGTTCCAACACCTTTCTTCTTTGGAGCTCCTAAGTTTGAAATCACCTCCATCTTAATGATGTGTATCATCGCAACAGTTTCTATGGTGGAATCAACAGGTGTCTATCTCGCTCTTTCTGATATTACCAAAGATCCAATTAATAGAACGCGCCTTCGCAACGGGTATCGCGCTGAAGGGTTGGCTGTTCTCCTCGGTGGTATCTTCAACACCTTCCCTTACACCGGATTCTCACAAAACGTTGGCTTGGTGAAATTGTCTGGTATCAAGACTCGTCTACCAATCTACTACGCGGCTGGTTTCCTTGTCCTTCTTGGTCTCCTTCCTAAGTTTGGAGCTCTGGCACAAATCATTCCAAGTCCAGTTCTTGGGGGAGCGATGCTAGTCATGTTTGGTTTTGTATCGATTCAAGGGATGCAGATTCTTGCGCGTGTTGATTTTGAACACAATGAGCACAATTTCTTGATCGCAGCTGTATCGATTGCTGCAGGGGTTGGTTTGAACAACAGCACCCTCTTCAATGGCCTTCCAACAGGATTCCAAATGTTCTTTGCGAACGGAATTGTCGTTGCCAGTGTCTTGGCGATCGTTCTCAATGCTGTTTTAAACCGCAATAAACACTAATTACAGATGAACCGGAGGTCCTTGGATCTTCGGTTTTTTGACTTTTAAGGAAACATATAGTAGAGTGGAAGAGGAGAGAATCTTATTTGATGAGAAGAGAGTTAGAATCATGTATGCAACCTATCACTTTAAAGAGCGCTTGCGCTTGTTTTTGAGTCTATTTTTGCCGATTTTAATCTACCAATTGGCCAATTATTCAGCCAGCTTTGTCGATACAGCCATGACTGGTCAGTACCGGACCCTTGATTTGGCTGGTGTTTCTACAGCTACCAGTCTGTGGAATCCATTTTTTACTTTCCTGACAGGGATTGTCTCCGCACTGACGCCGATTGTTGGGCATCATTTAGGCAAGGGAAATAAAGAACGGATTGCTGGCGATTTTTACCAATTCCTCTATATGTCATTTGGTATGGCCATCCTCTTAATAGGCTTTGTTTGGGGGATTGCGCCCATGATTCTCAAGCAGATCGGTTTAGAAAATGTTGTTGCCCAAATAGCCATTCGCTACTTATATTTCCTTTCTCTAGGAATTTTACCTTTGTTGCTCTTTAGCATCGTGCGGACCTTCCTCGATACCTTGGGCATGACGCGTCTATCCATGTACTTGATGCTTTTGCTCTTGCCTTTGAATGCTTGTTTTAACTATATCCTGATCTATGGGGCATTTGGTTTTCCTGAAATGGGAGGAGCAGGAGCAGGTCTTGGAACCTCTCTGGCCTACTGGGTCTTGCTGGCTATTGCAGTTTTAATCTTGTGCAAGCACCCTAAGGTAGCACCTTTCCAATTGTGGAAGCCGCAGCCTTATGATTTTAAAGGGATGAAAGAAGTATTGCGCCTTGGGCTTCCAATCGGTGGAATTGTTTTTGCAGAAGTCATCATCTTCTCGCTGGTTGGTCTGTTAATGGCAAAATTCCCATCTCTGACCATTGCGAGCCATCAATCGGCCATGAATTTTTCTACCCTGATGTATGCTTTCCCGGTTAGTATCTCCAGTACCATGGCTATTATCGTATCTTACGAACTGGGAGCAGGAAGACCAGAAGTGGTCAAACAATATTGTCGTTTGGGACGACTGACAGCCTTTGGGTTTGCCATTGTCACTCTCGTCTTTCTCTATACATTCCGATTCCAACTAGCAGGGCTATATGGCAAGGATCCAGTCTTTGTGCAGCAAACAGCTATCTTCATGACCTATAGTCTCTTTTTCCAAGTAGCCGATACCTTCGCAGCACCCCTACAAGGGATTTTGCGGGGCTATAAGGATACAACGGTTCCTTTCTTATTAGGAGTCTTTAGTTATTGGTGTATCTCTATCCCACTGGGGATTTTTCTTGACCATGTGACCAACCTTGGTCCCTATGCCTATTGGATTGGCCTCATTTCTAGCCTTGTCGTGAGTGGAATTTGCTACCAACTGCGGCTCTGGCAGATCGAAAAAAAGCAAACAAACTAAAATAAAGTCTGGGAGACCAGGCTTTTTATGTACCGTAAATATTATAAATTTTCTGAAAGTTCTTGACAATTGATATCAAAGTGGTAAGATTAGGAGGTAGAAATGAAGAACTAGAAGGAGAACAAGATGAGAAGTGATATGATCAAAATGGGGATCGACCGAGCACCAGCGCGTGGTCTCCTCTATGCGACAGGGCAAGTAAAATCAGCAAAGGATATGCAAAAGCCCTTTATTGCCATTTGTAACTCCTATATTGATATCGTTCCAGGCCATGTTCACCTGCGTGAATTAGCAGATGTTGCCAAGGAAGCTATTCGCGAGGCTGGTGGGATTCCTTTTGAATTTAATACCATCGGTGTGGATGATGGGATTGCTATGGGCCATATCGGGATGCGTTATAGTTTGCCATCTCGCGAGTTGATCGCAGATGCTGCTGAAACGGTCATCAATGCCCACTGGTTTGACGGTGTTTTCTATATTCCCAACTGTGATAAGATTACACCAGGAATGATTTTGGCAGCCATGCGGACCAATGTACCAGCTGTATTTTGTTCTGGTGGACCCATGAAGGGTGGCATTGACATGATAGGGCATCAGGCGACGCTCTCAAGTTTGTTTGAAGCTGTAGGTACTTATCAAGCTGGTGATATGAGCATGGATGAGCTGGATTTCTTGGAAAAAAATGCCTGCCCAACCTGTGGTTCTTGCTCTGGTATGTTTACTGCCAACTCCATGAACTGTTTGATGGAAGTATTGGGTCTTGCTCTTCCAGGAAATGGTACCATCCTAGCTGTTTCAGATGAACGTCGGGAATTGGTTCGCCAAGCGGCCAAACAGTTGGTAGAGAATATTAAAAAGGATATTCGTCCACGGGATATTGTGACCAAAGAAGCTATCGATGATGCCTTTGCGCTCGATATGGCCATGGGTGGTTCTACCAATACGGTGCTTCATACGCTCGCTATTGCGCGTGAAGCAGGGATTGACTATGATCTCAAAGATATCAACGAGATTGCCAAGAAGACACCTTATCTTTCTAAAATTGCCCCTTCAAGTGTTTACACCATGCATGATGTGCATGAAGCTGGTGGTGTTCCAGCCATTATCAATCAGTTGATTAAAAAAGGTGCCATTAAGGGTGATCGTATTACAGTTACTGGTAAAATCTTGAAAGAAAACGTAGCTGGTGCCGAAATTAAAAATGAAGAAATTATCCATCCAATTGAGCATCCTATTTCACCTGTAGGTGGTTTGTCGATCCTCTACGGAAATATTGCTCAGGATGGAGCTGTTATCAAGGTCGGTGGAGTAGATCCATCTGTGACCACTTTCCGTGGGAAGGCCATCTGTTGCGATTCACAAGATCAAGCCCTTGAGTTGATTGACAATGGAACAGTCAAGAAGGGACATGTCGTCGTTATTCGTTACGAGGGTCCTCAGGGTGGACCTGGTATGCCAGAGATGCTAGCGCCAACCTCTAAGATTGTCGGACGTGGTCTTGGTAAGGATGTGGCACTGATTACGGATGGTCGTTTCTCAGGAGCTACTCGTGGGATTGCTATTGGTCACGTTTCTCCAGAAGCGGCAGAAGGTGGTAATATCGCCTTGATTGAAGATGGGGATGAAATCGTGATTGACCTTCCAAATCGTACTATTGATTTGCTTGTCGATGATGCCACTCTTGCTGAACGTCGCAAACATTTGAAACCTTTCAAATCAAAAATCTCCAGCGGTTGGTTGCGTCGCTATACAGCCTTTGCCAAATCAGCCAATGTCGGCGGAACCTTGATGAGTGACGAAGAATTCGAAGAACGGAAAGCAGAACGTCAAGCCCAAGAAAAATAAGAAAAAGCCTTTCCTGCTATGTGATATCACAAGCAAGAAAGGCTTTTTTAGTGGAACCATTATTTGGTGCGCATTTCACCTTGAGGGAAGTAGGTTCCTTCAGGCATATCGTTAATGATGACGTGAACAGCTGACTGAGGAGCACCAGTATTGCGAACAACAGCTTCGGTTACTTCCTTGGCCAAGGCTTTCTTTTGTTCCAAGGTGCGTCCTTCAAATAGGTCAATTCGTACAAATGGCATATGGCCACCTCCTAAATTTTTTATAGGACTATTTTATCACATTTTGGGATACAAAGCTTAGCAAAATTATGGTAAAATGATAATGAAACACATTTTAGAGAGAACAGAAGGAAAATGGCACAATTATATTATAAATATGGGACCATGAACTCGGGGAAAACCATTGAGATCTTGAAGGTGGCCCATAATTATGAAGAGCAAGGCAAGAGCGTCGTCATCATGACCTCGGCAATCGATACACGAGATGGAGTAGGAGTGGTTTCTAGCCGGATCGGTATGAAACGGGAAGCTGTTGCGATTGAAGACGATATCGATATCTTTGGCTTTATTAAAAACCAAGCAATCAAACCCTACTGTGTCTTAATCGATGAAGCTCAGTTTTTGAAACGCCACCATGTCTATGACTTGGCAAGAGTCGTGGATGAATTGGATGTGCCGGTCATGGCTTTTGGCCTCAAAAATGATTTCCGAAATGAACTCTTTGAAGGTTCCAAACACCTCCTCTTGTTAGCCGACAAGATTGAGGAGATCAAAACCATCTGCCAATACTGTTCCCGCAAGGCGACCATGGTCTTGCGTACCCAAGCGGGTAAACCTGTCTATGATGGAGAGCAGATCCAGATTGGTGGACACGAGACCTATATCTCAGTTTGTCGCAAACATTATTTTAATCCAGATATACCAACTGAAAGCGTCTAGAACGTTTTAGAGAGGATAATAATGTCTATTTGTTTAAAAGATGTTACAATAGAGAATTATTTTGACGTTTTAAATCTAGAAGTTCATCCAAACCAAAGGAATTTTATTGCATCCAATTCCATTAGTTTAGCTGAAGCCTATGTATATGATAAAAATGGTGATTTTATAGCTCCCTTAGCAGTTTATGATAAGGAAGTATTAGTTGGTTTTGTTATGATTGCCTATGACCAGAAAATTGGGATCAGCAAGGGGAACTACTTGTTATTTCGTTTTATGATCGATAAACGATTTCAAGGTTTAGGCTATTTTAAACCGACTATGGATGCAGTCATTGACTTTGTTCGAACAGAGCCAGCTGGAAAAGCAACAAGTCTTTGGTTATCTTATGAACCGGAAAATAATCAAGCGAGATCTTGCTATCTCCATTATGGATTTAAAGAAACTGGCGAAGTCATAGAAGACGAAATTGTAGCAATCTATGATCTAACAACCAAGAATTAAGGAGCAAACATGAATATCTATGATCAACTACAAGCTGTAGAAGACCGATACGAAGAGTTAGGAGAATTACTGAGTGACCCAGATGTGGTCTCTGATACCAAACGCTTTATGGAGCTTTCAAAAGAAGAGGCTTCCACTCGTGATACGGTGACAGCCTACCGAGAGTACAAGCAAGTCCTTCAAAATATCGTCGACGCTGAAGAAATGATTAAGGAAGCAGGCGGCGATGCGGATTTGGAAGAAATGGCCAAGCAAGAGCTAAAAGATGCCAAGGCTGAAAAGGAAGAGTACGAAGAAAAACTGAAGATCTTACTTCTTCCAAAAGATCCAAACGATGACAAGAACATTATCTTGGAAATCCGTGGAGCAGCTGGAGGAGACGAAGCCCAATTGTTTGCTGGCGACCTCTTACAAATGTACCAAAAATACGCGGAAAGCCAAGGCTGGCGCTTTGAAGTCATGGAAGCTTCTTACAATGGCGTTGGTGGGATCAAAGAAGTCGTAGCCATGGTTTCTGGTCAATCGGTTTATTCAAAACTCAAGTATGAATCTGGTGCCCACCGGGTGCAACGGGTTCCTGTGACAGAAAGCCAAGGTCGTGTCCATACCTCTACAGCGACCGTTCTGGTCATGCCAGAAATCGAAGAAGTCGAGTATGACATTGATCCAAAAGACCTTCGGATTGATATCTACCACGCATCTGGTGCGGGTGGACAGAACGTCAATAAGGTCGCTACAGCCGTTCGTATCGTCCACTTGCCAACCAATATCAAGGTTGAGATGCAGGAAGAACGGACGCAACAAAAGAACCGCGAAAAAGCCATGAAGATCATCCGTGCGCGTGTGGCTGACCACTTTGCTCAGATTGCCCAAGACGAGCAAGACGCTGAGCGGAAGTCAACCATCGGTACTGGTGACCGTTCAGAGCGGATCCGGACTTACAACTTCCCTCAAAACCGTGTGACCGATCACCGGATCGGCTTGACCCTTCAAAAACTGGATACTATCTTATCTGGTAAATTAGATGAAGTGGTCGATGCTTTGGTCTTATATGACCAAACACAAAAACTAGAAGAGTTGAACAAATAATGTTGTTGGGACCATTATTAGCCCAGTATGAAGAAGAATTAATAGCCGTTGGAGAGGAAGCAGAAAGCCTCTCCTTCGCGTATCGAGCTTTAAAAAACTGGACCTTTACAGACTTTGTCCTTGCCTTGCAAAAAGAAGTGGAAGCAGAGGATCAGGCCTTGCTTCTATCCATCTTTGAGCAGCTGAAACATCACGTCCCTGCCCAATATATTATTGGCAGCGCAGAATTTTGTGGTCATGTTTTTACAGTTGATGAACGCGTCTTGATTCCACGACCAGAGACAGAAGAATTGGTCGCTCTTATTCTCGAAGAAAACGATGAGAAAACCTTACGAGTTCTAGATATTGGAACAGGAAGTGGTGCCATTGCTATTAGCTTATCCCTTGCTAGACCTACCTGGCAGGTTCAAGCTAGTGATGTCTCAGAAGAGGCTTTGGAACTGGCTCAAGAAAATGCCCAGCAATTAGAAGCTGTCCTTGAATTCAAGTCGTCAGATGTACTGGACGAACTAGAAGGTCCTTATGACCTGATAGTGTCCAACCCTCCCTATATCTCTCGGGATGATGTAGAAGAGGTTGGAGCCAATGTTTTAGCCTCTGAACCCCACTTAGCACTTTTTGCGGATCGTGATGGATATGCCATCTACGAAAAGATTGCTCAACAGGCACCAAGTGTTTTAACACCAGATGGAGAGATTTACCTAGAAATTGGCTATAAGCAAGGAAGCAAGGTAAAAGATCTCTTTCAAGAGGCGTTTCCCAACAAACGCGTTCGCGTTATTGAAGACCAATTTGGACAAGATAGAATGGTAGTAGTAGACAATGGATCACATTGAGAATGAATTAGAAGCTGGCCGTGCGGTTATTCTGCCAACTGAAACAGTCTATGGTATTTTTGCCAAAGCTTTGGACCAAGAGGCAGTTGATTATATTTACGAATTAAAACGTAGACCTAGAGACAAGGCTCTGAATTTAAATGTAGCCGGCGACGAAGATATTCGACTTTATTCGAAATATCAACCTAGTTATTTAACAAAACTGGTTGATTCATTTTTACCAGGGCCTCTGACTATTATTCTTCAGGCAAATGAAAAGGTACCTGGCTGGATTCATTCAGGATTGGATACAGTTGGCTTCCGTATTCCGGCTCACCCAAAAACATTGGAATTAATTCGTAAATACGGTCCTTTGGTTGGTCCCTCGGCCAATCTTTCAGGTCATGCAAGTGGAATAAAGTATAAGGCTATTGTAAGCGAATTTGATCAAGTGCTTCCTGGTATAGAGGATGATGACTTTTTGACTGGTCAAGATTCAACTATTTTGGATATCTCTGGTTCCAAGGCCAGGATTTTGCGGCAAGGTTCGATTACAAAAGCTGATTTGCTTGCACAAGTGCCAGAGCTTTCCTTTGAGGAAGATGAACTTCCTCAGTGATAATGTACATAATTAATTTTTTATAAAGGAGTAGACCTATGATTTTTGATAAAGAAGATTACAAAGCCTATGATGCAGACCTATGGAATGCGATCGCTAAAGAAGAAGAGCGTCAACAAAACAATATTGAGTTGATTGCTTCTGAAAATGTTGTCTCTAAGGCAGTGATGGCTGCTCAAGGGTCTATTCTGACCAATAAGTATGCTGAAGGCTATCCTGGCCGTCGTTACTATGGCGGGACAGATGTGGTCGATGTGGTCGAAAGTCTCGCGATCGAACGGGCCAAAGAAATCTTTGGTGCTAAATTTGCCAACGTTCAACCGCATTCAGGAAGTCAGGCAAACTGCGCTGCCTATATGGCCTTGATTGAGCCTGGTGATACTGTTATGGGGATGGATCTAGCTGCCGGTGGACATTTGACGCACGGAGCTTCTGTGAGCTTCTCTGGTCAAACCTATAACTTTGTGTCTTATAGTGTAGATCCTGAAACAGAGCTCTTGGATTTTGATGCCATCCTAAAACAAGCCCAAGAAGTGAAGCCAAAACTCATCGTTGCTGGTGCCTCAGCCTACTCTCATATCATTGATTTCTCAAAATTCCGTGAGATTGCAGATGCAGTAGGAGCTAAGCTCATGGTTGACATGGCCCATATTGCTGGTCTCGTGGCAGCGGGTCTTCATCCAAGCCCAGTTCCTTATGCCCATATCACGACTACGACCACTCACAAGACCCTTCGTGGACCTCGTGGAGGCCTAATCTTGACCAATGACGAGGAATTAGCTAAGAAAATTAACTCTGCTATTTTCCCTGGTATTCAAGGAGGACCATTGGAGCATGTCATTGCAGCCAAAGCTGTCGCTTTCAAAGAAGCGCTGGATCCTGCCTTTAAAGAGTATGCAGCTAATGTGATTAAGAACAGTCAGGCCATGGCTGATGTCTTCTTGCAAGATCCTGATTTCCGTGTGATTTCAGGCGGAACAGAGAACCACCTTTTCCTTGTTGACGTCACTAAAGTCGTTGAAAATGGGAAAGTGGCGCAAAACTTGTTGGATGAAGTTAATATCACTCTCAACAAGAACTCTATTCCTTATGAAACTTTGTCTCCATTTAAGACCAGTGGGATTCGGATTGGTGCAGCAGCCATCACTGCTCGTGGTTTTGGTGAAAAAGAAAGTCGCACCGTTGCTGAACTCATGATCAAAGCTCTGAAGAATGCGGACAAGCAAGAAGTATTAGACGAAGTGCGTAGCCAAGTCAAAGCCTTGACAGACGCCTTTCCACTTTACGAGGACTAAACCATCTTATGGATATTTACGTAAAAAAAGCCATCATTCATCAATTTAGCCCAGACGATACCGATCTCTATCTGGCAGATAAATTTCTCAATATCACACCTAAAATCGAGGAATACCTGCGTAAGAAGATTGAACGGGTTTACTCTGATGAAGCCAGGACCGGTATTTTCGAAGAGGACAATCCTTTTCTTGAGATGATCTCAGATGACCTATTAGAAACTTCAGTCGCAGTAGCGAATCGTTGGAAGGAAGAATTTGTCGTTTCTGAGAATCAAAAGACCAACGATTTGGTGTTCATTCAATTCTCAAAAGAAGGGGTAGACCATTTTGCCTTTCTTCGGATCGCCTTACGGGAAACCCTGACGCATCTTGGTGGTGAAGTGGACAATCCGATTAAGCTGACGCAAAATAATCTACCTGGTTTTGGGACTGGTGCAGATGAAGCTTTGGTCATCAATCTTCAAAGTCGCAAATACCACTTGATTGAAAAAAGGATCAAGTACAACGGGACGTTCTTGAACTATTTTTCGGAAAATCTGTTGCAGGCGCAACCCAAGATCTCTCCTAAAAAATCGATCAAGGCACTAGAAAAAACAGCCCAGAAGATTGCGGAAAGCTTCAACACAGATGATTTTCAATTTCAATCAAAGGTTAAATCAGCTATTTTTAACCATATTGAGGAAGAAAATAAACTCTCTCCTGAGAAATTAGCGGATGATCTCTTCGATGATAATCTGACAGCTCGCCTCAGTTTTATTGACCAAGTTAAAGAAGCTGTTCCAGAGCCTGTCACCTTTGAAGAGATTGATGCAAGTCGCCAGTTGAAGAAGTTCGAAAATCAGAAATTGTCATTGTCAAATGGAATTGAACTAATCGTTCCGAATAATGTCTATGAAGATGCAGAATCTGTTGAATTTATTCTAAACGAGAACGGAACCTATTCTATTTTGATCAAAAATATTGAGGATATACAGAGTAAATAATGATTAAACGTATAGTGAAGATCTTCTTATTCATCTTACTAATATTTGGAATCTACAAGGGAATTCAGATCCATCATGACGTTAAACAAGTCATGCAGTATCGCTCCCTGGTTAGAGAAGTCCTTGCTGAAGAGGACACCACGGCCAATGAAAACCTCATTCTTGCTATGATCTATACTGAGACCAAAGGCAGAGAAGACGATGTCATGCAGGCAAGTGAGAGTGCAAGTGGTGAAACCAATACCATTAGTGATAATAAGGCCAGTATTCGCCAAGGTATTCAGACTCTTTCAGATGAGTTAAAAGAAGCCAAGAAAAAAGGCGTTGATAGCTGGACAGCCGTTCAAGCCTATAATTTCGGGAAAGACTACATTGATTATGTGGCTAAACACGGTGGGACAAATTCCCTAGAGTTGGCCCGAGCTTATTCACGGGATGTAGTAGCGCCAAGTCTTGGCAATGTAACCGGTGAAACTTATCTTTACCTCCACCCTATCTCTCTTTTAAACGGGATGGAACTCTACATTAATGGGGGTAACATTTATTATTCCCGTTTAGTAGAAACCAATATGACGATTATGAAGTTATTTTCATGGTTTTAATCAATCAATTCAGAGGTCGGACAAGTAGTCTGGCCTCTTATCTATCTCCTTAATTGTTCGATCTTTTGTGTATTTTGGCTCTTTCATTCTCAATATTTTGAAATCATTGAATAGCTATGATAAAATACTAGTTAGTTTTAAATTATCTTGAGGAGTTCCTATTGAACAAAAAATCATTCTACGGGCTGCTTTTGGGGTTGATTCTCCTATGTATCTCATTTTTTGGGAAGTATCAACAAAAAACGCAGCTGGACCACACGAATTACCTACAAAGTAGTCGTCCTACCTTATTTTTTCATGGTTATGGATCGAGTGCCAATGCAGAAAAACATATGACAGATTCGGCAAAAAAAGCAGGGGTGACACAAACCGTCATCACTGCAAACGTGGCTGAAGATGGGCAGGTAAGGCTGACAGGGACCATTCCAAAAGGTGCAGTCAATCCAATTATCAAAGTGGAATACCAAAACAATCGCACGCCCGATCCAAAAGTCATCAGCAATTATGCCTATCAGGTAGTCAAAAAGCTTCAAGACACCTATCATTTCAAAGAAATGAACCTTGTCGCTCATTCTATGGGAAATATGTCTGTCTTATATTATCTTCTAGAACATGGAAGTGATGAGAATTTACCAAAAATTATCAAGCAGGTCGCCATTGCAAACCATGTTGCTGGACTCGAAGGGATGAACCTACCCCAGGGGTTGACTCTAGATACGCAAAATGGTAAACCCTCCGCAATGAATGAGCAGTACCAGCATCTTTTAGCTCTTCGGGAAGTCTATCCTGAAAATCAAATCGATGTGCTTAATATCTATGGTGATATCGGTGGAGAGACGGATGGATCGGTTCTCAATGTTTCTTCGAAAGCCCTTCGCTACCTAGTAGTAGAGCGCGCAAAAAGCTACCGTGAAGAAAAGATTGATGGTAAAGGTGCCCAGCATAGCCAACTTCATGAAAATCCAATAGTAGATAAGCTGTTGATCCAGTTTCTTTGGGGAAAATAAAAATGTCATGCATTCTTAAAAAAACTGTAAGCTAGTTTTAAGAAATCAACTGTATAATGAAAATTGAAGTGGGTAAACTCTTTATTTACTTCTTTTTTCATCTCTAGTGAGGTGAGAAAGGTAATAAGAGATACCCGGAGTTGATTTGAATTAGAAAGAAGAAAATGATGAAAATAAAGAAGATTGCATTGTTTGTAACAACGACTTTAGCCTTGTTTACAGCTGTCCCACGTGTTTCTGCAGATAGCAATGTGCAGAAAGTCATTGATGAAACCTATGTCAAGCCAGACTATGTTTTGGGCTATTCGCTGGACCAAAGTCAAATCGAACAAACCTTGAGTCTCTTGAACTACGATAGTTCAAAAGATAAAGAAGAGTGGAAGACCATGACACCAGAGGTTTATTCTTCGATTATGAACGTTGCCAACGATGATAGTTTGGAACTTTATTCCTCTGTTAAAATTCAAAAATTAGGCAAAAATAAGCCACTAGAAGTCAATATCGTGACACCTCAAAACATCACCAAGGTCACTGCAGATATGTATCGCAATGCGGCCGTTACACTTGGATTGGAGCATGCTCAAATTACAGTAGCTTCTCCTATACAGGTGACTGGTGAAAGTGCCTTGGCTGGTATTTATTACTCGCTCGAGAAAAATGGTGCCAAGGTTTCTCAAGAAAGCAAGGATCTAGCCCAAGAAGAGTTAAAGACTCTATCAGGGATCAATGAAGAGAACGCGGGAAAGAAAAACTTCGATGCGGATAAATTGAACGTGGCATTGACCGACATTAAAACGGCAGTAGCCAATGCCAAACAGAACAATCAGGATTTAAGCAAGGATGATATTCGAAAGATCGTCGAAGAAACCCTGAAAAATTATAAGCTGGATACAACTGTAACAGGTGATCAGATCAATTTGATCGTGAATTTCGCAGTGAATCTTTCAAAGAGTAGCATCATCAGTAGCAAAAGCTTTACGAAGACCTTGTCGGATCTGAAAGATAGTATCGTAGACAAGGCAGGCGATACCTTTAACAATATCAATCTGAATTTTGATACCAATGCCATTTTAAAAGACAGTGGAAACTTCTTTACAAATGCGTGGAATGCCATTGCCGGCTTCTTCGGAGCCATCTGGAATGCCATTGTCAAATTCTTTAGTGGTTTAGTTGGCTAAAAATAGCATGAAAGCACTGCTGACAATAAGTCAGAGTGCTTTTTGTGTGTGGTTTCCTATTTTTATACTTAAATAGAAATTTTTATGTTAAGGTCATAAAAAAAGGTCCAGTGGACCTTTAACTCGCTTTTCTATTTCTTAGCTCATGAAAAAAAGGTCCCCCGGACCTTTTTTTATTCCCACTCTACAGTTGCAGGTGGTTTACTTGTGATATCGTAGACGATGCGGTTAACGTGGTCAACTTCGTTTACGATACGGACTGAGATTTTTTGGAGTACTTCCCATGGAATCTTCGCAAAGTCTGCTGTCATTCCATCGATAGAAGTGATAGCGCGGATGGCGATTGTGTAGTCGTAGGTACGGCCGTCTCCCATAACACCTACTGAACGAACGCCAGTGTTGACTGTGAAGTATTGCCAGATATCGCGGTCAAGACCAGCTTTGGCGATTTCTTCACGAAGGATAGCATCTGATTCACGGACTGTTTCAAGTTTTTCTTCAGTGATTTCACCCATGACACGGATAGCAAGACCTGGTCCTGGGAATGGTTGGCGCCATACGATGTGGTCTGGCATACCAAGTTCAGTACCAAGAGCACGAACCTCATCTTTGTAAAGAGTGTTGAGTGGTTCGATCAGTTCGAACTGCATATCTTCTGGAAGTCCACCCACATTGTGGTGTGACTTGATGGTTTGAGCAGTATCTGTACCTGACTCGATCACGTCAGTGTAGAGTGTTCCTTGTGCCAAGAATTTCACATCTTTGAGTTTACTTGCTTCATCATCAAAGACATAAACAAACTCGTTACCGATGATCTTCCGTTTTTTCTCAGGATCAGATACACCAGCTAACTTATCAAGGAAACGTTTTGCAGCATCTGCTTTAACGATGTTCAAACCAAACTTACCACCAAGCATATCCATCACTTGATCGGCTTCGCCTTTACGAAGAAGACCGTGGTCTACAAAGATACAGATCAATTGATCGCCGATAGCTTTTTGAAGGAGAACCCCAACAACGGAAGAGTCAACACCACCTGAAAGACCAAGAAGGACACGTTTGTCTCCGACGGTTTCACGGATTTTTTTGATCTGCATGTCAATGAAGTTGTCCATGGTCCAGTCACCTTTAGCCCCACAGATGTTCAAGGCAAAGTTACGCAAGATGTCATAACCGTGAACAGAGTGACGAACCTCAGGGTGGAATTGGATTCCGTAGATTTTCTTGTCTGGATTTTCAATGGATGCAAATGGACAGTCAGCAGAAGTACCAGTGCGGATAAAGTCAGCCGGAATTTCTGTAACAGCATCCCCGTGGCTCATCAAGACCAATTGTTTGTCTGGTGTGCCGGCGAAAAGAGCAGAAGATTCTGTCAAAGTCAGTTCAGATTGACCATATTCGCGGTTACCAGCATCACCTGCAGGAACGACCTTCCCACCCAATTTATGGGTTAACAATTGCATCCCGTAACAGATTCCAAGGATTGGAATACCGAGTTCAAAAATTTCAGGATCGATATCAAAAGAACCTTCCTCGTATACAGAGTTTGGTCCACCTGAAAGAACGATCCCAACTGGATTGATTGCACGAACTTCATCAGCAGAAATCTTGTGGCTCTTCAACTCTGAGAAGACTCCAATTTCACGAATCCGACGTGAAATAAGCTGATTGTATTGGCTACCGTAGTCAAGCACGATGATTTTTTCAACATCATGCAAATCAGTTGATAGGTTTGTCATCTTATCCCCTTCTTAAAGAAATTTACTTTCCTCTATTCTAACACAAAAGCCTTGTCTTTACCAATCTCTGATTGAAGAATTAGGAATTTTACGCTACAATAGAGATAACACAGAGAAAGAGCAAGGTTATGATTCCAGCTTACATTCAAATTCATGATCAGATTAAGTCTGAGATTGATCAAAAAATATGGAAAATCGGGGAGCGTCTTCCCAGCGAACGCGATCTAGCTGAGAAATTTCAAGTGAGTCGGATGACGCTTCGTCAGGCCATTACCCTTCTGGTTGAAGAAGGAGTGCTTGAAAGACGAGTAGGAAGTGGCACATTTATCACTAGCACGCGCGTCCAAGAAAAAATGCGAGGCACAACCAGTTTTACAGAAATTATGAAATCGCAAGGCAAGGAACCTTCTAGCCAAGTGATTTCTTACCGTAAAACCATTCCTAGCCTCCAAGAAGTGGACAAATTGGGCATTGATAAGACAGAAACCATCATTCGGATGGAGCGGGTCCGGTATGCCGATGGGATCCCTGTTGTTTATGAAGTGGCCTCTATTCCAGAGAAATTTATTAAGAATTTCAATCGTGAAGAGGTTACCAGCCATTTCTTCCAAACCTTGGAGCGTCATGGCTATAAGATTGGAAAGTCGCACCAGACCATCTATGCGCGATTGGCCAAGGATAAGATTGCGGAGTACTTACAGATTTCAAAAGGGCAGGCTATTTTAGGTCTGACACAGGTTTCCTATTTTGAAGATGGGACGGCTTTTGAGTATGTAAAAAGTCAGTATGTCGGCGAGCGGTTCGAATTTTATTTAGAAAATAACTAAGCTCGCAAATCGTAAAAATAGAAAACTCTTCAAATGTGTGAGAGGCTCACTCTCTTTGGCATTTGGGAGCTTTTTTAGGTTGAAATCATTCTTTCTAAATAGTGATAGTAAAGGCAACATTGAAAATTTTTAAAAATTTTTAAAAAAAATTTTATTTTTTCTTCAATTTTTGATTTTTTTTACGAATTAATAGATAGAAGCTAGTTTTAGATCTAAAAAAGATATAAGGCAGGAAAAAATGAAAAAAATTAAAATCGATGTGGTAGCTGTTCCCTTGAGTGGGCATCTGTACCCAACTTTAAATCTCGTTAAACCCTTATTAGATGATCCAACTATGGAAATCCGAGTTTTCACGGGTCCTCAGAAAAAAGCCGTCGCAGAAAGTCTCGGCTTCACGGTCGTTCCGATTCTAGAGGACAAAGTAGAAGAATTTGAACGTGTGGCTAATAACGATAAAAAACACAATCTCTTTTCAGCTTATCGGCAATTGTCTAGGAGTCTTGATTTGATTAATCATGTATCGGATCAATTGCTAGAGGAGTGGCGTGTCAACCGTCCAGATATTGTCATTGCTGACTTTATCACTCTATCAGCAGGCTTTGTGGCAGAAGAGTTAGAAATTCCTTGGATTACCACCATGGCAACACAATTTGCAATCGAAACTCCTTATGGTCCTCCTTGCTTCTTCGGAGGGATGGGAGTCGCGCGTACGAAGAAGGAAGAGAAGATCCAAGCACTATGCCGTAAACTCACGCGCATTGGAAAATACTGTGGGGCTTTCCTCTTACGCAAACGCTTAAAACGTTACAATTTCAAGTTGTACAATCAAAATGGAGTGGAGACCATCTACTCTCCTTATGCCATCTTTGGAATTGGGATGATGGAGCTAGAGTTGAAGACACACTTCCCTCATCAATATGCGTGGCTTGGCCCTTTGGGAACTTCTCTTGAAAAAGCTGAAGATTATCCTTTAGATCTCAGTCCTTACGAGGACAAGACGAAGGTACTCGTGACATGTGGAACCCAGTTGCCTTGGGCGAAGGAGAATTTGCTAGAACAAACCAAGCAGTTGGCCAAAGAGCATCCAGAATGTCACTTTTTTGTCACTCTTGGAGATGGGGCAAAGGAATTCTCTGAAGAAGAAGTAGCGCCAAATGTGACGGTTGTCTCTTATCTACCCTACAAAGAATATATTCCGCAGATGGACTATGTCATTCACCATGGAGGAGCTGGAATCTTTTATCAGTGTATCGAATTTAAAAAACCAGCCTTGATCTTGCCACATGATTATGACCAATTTGACTATGCGATTCGAGGAGTAGAAGCAGGAATTGCTTTTCAAGCACAACGCAATCGCACCGAAGAGATTCAAGCAGGTTTTAATGCCCTATTAGAAAAAGAATCTTGGGAAAAGTTAGAAAGACTAAACAAACTTTCAAAAACCTACAAGCCGTTGGATACCTTGGAGTTTGAAATTCAACGATTATTAAGACGTGGAACGGATGGGAAACTATGAAAATACTTGTAACAGGTGCGACTGGCTTCCTTGGAAAATATGTGATCGATGAGTTGTTGGCTCACGATTATAACATTGTAGCCTTTGGCCGAAATGAAAAAATTGGGAAGACTCTGGAAAATGATCGCGTCCAATTTATCAAAGGGGATTTGAGCGCTATTGAGGAATTAAGACAAGCCTTTCAGTCTGTTGATGCTGTGGTTCACGCTGGAGCTTTATCCACTGCCTGGGGACCTTGGAAGGCCTTCTATCAGGCGAATGTAGTTGGTACTCAAAATGTCCTTGACTTGTGCCGTGAATATGCGGTAAAACGTTTGGTTTACGTTTCTTCTCCTAGTATTTACGCAGCTGGCAAAGACCAACTAAACATCAAGGAAAGTGATGCTCCCCAAGAAAATCACCTCAACAATTACATCCGAAGTAAATTGGCCTCTGAAAAACTTTTTTCTGATTATCCAGATGTGCCAAGTATCATCTTGCGTCCTAGAGGATTATTTGGTGTGGGGGATACCAGTATTTTGCCTCGTGTCTTACGTCTCAGTCGAAAAATTGGAATTCCTTTGATTCGAGGGGGAGAGCAGCTCATGGATATGACCTGTGTGGAAAATGTTGCCCTAGCCATTCGCTTGGCTCTGGAAGCAAAAGAAGCTCACGGACAAGTTTATAATATTACAAATGGGGAACCAAAGACCTTTAAGTATTTGATCGAAACCACACTAAAGGGATTGGGAGAGCCGATTCGCTATCGGAAAATTCCGGAAGGTCTAGTAGCAGGTGCGGCTTATAGCCTTGAAGGAGTATATCGATTATTCCATCTGAAAGCTGAGCCTCCTTTGACTCGCTACACCTATTATCTCCTTCGATATAGCCAAACTCTCGATATTCAAAAGGCCCAAACAGAACTTGGCTACTATCCAAAAATGACCATTGAAGAAGGGATTGACAACTATGTCCAACATGATCAAGCGCATTGATTATTTCCCAGCAGGCTATTGTAGTAGTCATTCTGGTCTCTTATTTAAAGAGATTCCGAATGAAAAAATGCAATTTCCAGCAGGTGTCTTTTTGATTCATCACCGTGAAAAAGGCTATATTTTGTACGATACCGGCTATCACTACGAGATTAAGAAAAAAGCTCGGTATTTCTGGTACCGTCTAGCCACCCCAATGCAGATGAAAAAAGAAGACCAGATCGATTATTTATTGCAAGAGCGTGGAATTGATCCGGCAGAAATTACTTATGTGATTCTTTCGCATTTGCACCCGGATCATCTCGGTGGAGCAGCCCTTTTTCCAAATGCTCATTTCTTTGTTACCCAGGAAGTCTATGAGGTGTACCAAAAACCTAAATTTAAAGATCTGATTTTTAAAGAGTTTTTGCCAGCTGATTTCAAAGATCGGGTGACTTGTCTTAAAGCAGATCAAAGGCATCCTGCTTTCCCCTATCGCCCGACTGCGGATTTTTTTGGAGATGGGAGCATCCTTGTTTCGTCCATCGATGGACATGCGAGAGGGCAAGGTTGTCTTTATCTGGATGAGTTCAAACTCTTCATCGGAGCAGACCTTTCTTGGGGAGTAGACCTCTTGCCTTACACAGGGCAAATGCGTCTCATCCCCTCCTTGGTTCAGGATAATAAGAAGGCTTATCTTAAAGGAGCTGAGTTGCTGGAAACACTCTTGCAAGATGGCATTCAAGTTGTGGTCAGCCACGACCCGCAAGAACGGATTGAAAGGATTTTAAATGAAAAAAACAGTCTTTCTGAAAACCTTTATTGAAACCAGATGGTGCCACCGATTCCGTTCAAAAGAGGCCTTGAAGCGATATCAATATAAGCAATTGGCGCGCTACCATGTTTTTATCACTTCTCAGTCTCCCTATTTTCAAACCCATTCTCCCGAATCCTTTGGAACCATGGATAAATCGTTTATGATGACACATTTCAATGAACTCAATACCCTAGGGGTGGATCGAGATCAGGCTTTAGAGATGGCGATTCGCGGAGAACAGACGCGAGATTTTACTGAGATGAATGGAGAAGTAGCAGTAGGCTTGTCTTCTGGGACTTCAGGCCACCGAGGAGTTTTTGTCACCACAGAAAAAGAGAGAAGTATGTGGGCTGCAGCGATCTTAGCCAAGATGCTTCCGAAAGGAAAACTATTTGGTCATCGCATTGCCTTTTTCTTACGAGCGGACAATGAACTTTATCAAACCATTAACTCAGGCCTTATCCGCTTGGAATATTTTGATATTTTCAAGGATAGCAAGGAGCATTTAGAGCGTCTCAAAGACTATCAACCAACTATTGTGGTCGCACCAGCTTCAACCTTGATTGAGTTAGCCAACTATGTCAGCAATCAGCAACTTGCGATCCAACCCGTCAAGGTTGTCTCTGTCGCAGAAATCCTAGAGGAACGAGATGCTGAGACAATCGCCAAAGCCTTTCAACTAGACACGGTTGATCAGGTCTACCAAGCGACAGAGGGATTTTTAGCTTGTACCTGTTCAGAAGGCAATCTACATCTTAACGAAGATATTTTGTATGTCGAAAAAGAGTACCTAGATGATAGCCGCTTTTATCCGATTATTACGGATTTCAAACGAACCAGTCAACCGATCTATCGCTACCGCCTCAATGATATTTTGGTAGAAGAAAAATCTCCTTGCCCTTGTGGTTCCGTCTTTACTCGAATCGCAAAGATCGAAGGACGATCAGATGATATCTTCTATTTCAAAAAAGAAGATGGCAGTAGCCAGATGATCTATCCGGATTTTATTCGACGGTGTATTCTCTTTGTCGAAAATATTCAGGACTATCAAGTAACTCAGTTGGCAGATAGATCCATTACCATTGCCTTGAGTCACCGGACAGAGTCTATTGAGCAAGCGATTTTTGCTCAATTCGAACTCTTAGCTCAGCAAAAACAATTCATTCTTCCAAGTATTCAATTTATCGATTACCAATGGGACCCAACACGTAAATTAAAACGTGTTCAACGACTTCAATAAAAGGAGAATCCTATGACTACTGTAAAAAGACATTTGCAAATTAAAGGCTATGGAACAGCGCTTCCAGCTCATACAGTTTCTTTCAAAGACCAGACTCGTTACCGCGTGAAAGAAGGAGAAGAAACACAGATTGATCTTGCAGCCCGTGCGATCGAAGCTGCTTTAAACCATGCGGGTCTTGAAATGGCAGACATCGACTGCCTGGTTTCGGCTAGTGCAGTTGGTGTTCAGCCCATCCCTTGTACAGCTGCTTTGATCCATGAGCGCGTGGCCAAGGGACTGACGATTCCTGCCATGGATATCAATACTACCTGTACCAGTTTTGTATCAGCCTTAAGCACCATTTCTTATCTGATTGAAGGTGGAGAATACCAACGGGTGCTGATTGTATCCAGTGAAGTAGGAAGCCTAGGGCTTAATCCCAAACAAAAAGAAAGCTTTGAACTGTTTAGCGATGGAGCCGCAGCTTTTATTTTTGAAGCAATAAAAGAAGATAAAGGAATCATTGCTAGCATGCAACGTACCTGGTCAGAGGGAGCCCATGACACCGAAATTCGTGGTGGTTTGACAGCGTATCATCCGAAATTGTACTCTGACTCAACAAAGACTGATTTCATGTTTGACATGAAAGGGAAGAAAATCCTTTTGCTTTCTGCCCGTGTTATTCCAGAAATGTTCCAAGAATTCGAAGAGAAATCAGGCGTTTCTAAAGATGCTGTAGACTATATTATTCCTCACCAAGCAAGTCGTGCCTTACCACTCGTCATGGACAAATTGGGCGTTGGCAAAGACAAGTACCTCAATATTGTCAGTGATTATGGAAATATGGTTTCGGTAGCCGTTCCTTTCGGCCTAGCCTATGCACTGGATCATGGCTATGTGAAGGAAGGAGATACCATCTTCTTGATGGGAACTGCAGCAGGGATGACGGTCAATATGTTGGCACTGAAACTCTGATGATGAATCCTCTCATTTCAAGCTCAAAAAGCTTCAAGTCCCGCTAGTCTTTAGCGGGCTTTTTTGATATAATGAAAGGTATGGAAATTGAGAAAACCAACCGAATGAATGCGCTCTTTGAGTTTTATGCAGCGCTCTTGACGGACAAGCAGATGAACTACATCGAGCTCTACTACGCAGATGACTACAGCTTGGCTGAGATTGCAGAAGAGTTTGGAGTGAGCCGTCAAGCGGTCTATGACAATATTAAACGTACAGAAAAGATTTTGGAAGACTACGAAATGAAACTCCATATGTATTCCGATTACATTGTTCGTAGTCAGATTTTGGATCAGATTTCTGAAAAATACCCTGAAGATCCTTTTTTACAGGAACAAATTTCTGTACTTTCCAGTATCGATAATCGAGACTAATGATTAAATACAAGACAGAACTAGGAGAAAGAGTATGGCATTTGAAAGTTTAACCGAACGTTTACAAAACGTCTTTAAAAATCTTCGTAAGAAAGGGAAAATCTCTGAAGCGGATGTCCAAGAGGCAACCAAAGAGATTCGTCTAGCCCTCTTAGAGGCCGACGTTGCCCTTCCTGTTGTAAAAGACTTCATCAAACGGGTCCGCGAGCGGGCTGTAGGTCATGAAGTCATCGAAACCTTGAACCCTGCCCAACAAATCGTGAAGATTGTCGATGAAGAATTGACTGCGATTTTGGGTTCAGAAACAGCAGAAATTATCAAATCTCCAAAGATTCCAACCATTATCATGATGGTCGGTCTTCAAGGGGCTGGTAAAACAACCTTTGCGGGTAAATTGGCCAACAAATTGGTCAAGGAAGAGAATGCACGTCCTTTGATGATTGCGGCCGATATCTATCGTCCAGCAGCCATCGACCAGTTGAAGACTCTTGGTCAACAGATCAATGTCCCTGTCTTCTCACTTGGTACAGAAGTCCCTGCAGTAGAGATCGTTCGTCAAGGTTTGGAGCAGGCGAGAGCCAACCACAATGACTATGTCTTGATCGATACGGCTGGTCGTCTGCAAATCGATGAAAAACTCATGGGCGAGTTGCGGGATGTCAAAGCCCTTGCCGAGCCAAATGAAATCCTCTTGGTTGTCGATGCCATGATCGGTCAAGAAGCAGCCAATGTGGCGCGTGAGTTCAATGAACAGCTCGAAGTGACTGGGGTCATCTTGACCAAGATCGATGGGGATACCCGTGGTGGTGCGGCCCTTTCTGTTCGTCAGATTACTGGGAAGCCAATCAAGTTCACTGGTACTGGTGAAAAAATCACTGATATCGAAACCTTCCACCCAGACCGCATGTCTGGTCGGATCCTCGGTATGGGGGATATGCTGACACTGATCGAGAAGGCTTCTCAAGAATACGATGAGAAACGCTCTCTTGAACTCGCTGAAAAGATGCGGGAAAATACCTTTGACTTCAACGATTTCATCGATCAATTAGACCAAGTTCAAAACATGGGACCAATGGAAGATCTGCTCAAGATGCTTCCAGGGATGGCCAATAACCCTGCCATGAAGAACCTCAAGGTCGATGAACGAGAAATTGCTCGCAAACGTGCAATTGTATCATCCATGACCCCAGCTGAACGCGAAAATCCAGATTTATTAAATCCAAGCCGTCGTCGTCGGATTGCAGCTGGATCAGGGAACACCTTTGTCGAAGTCAATAAATTCATCAAGGACTTTAACCAAGCCAAGCAGATGATGCAAGGCGTCCTCTCTGGCGATATGAACAAGATGATGAAACAAATGGGGCTCAATCCAAACAACATGCCGAAGAATATGCCTGGTGGAATGCCAGATATGTCTGCCCTCGAAGGCATGATGGGACAAGGTGGCATGCCTGACTTGTCAGCTCTTGGCGGAGGCGCTGGAATGCCTGATATGAGCCAAATGTTTGGTGGCGGTCTCAAAGGAAAAGCCGGTGAATTTATGATGAAACGGGCGATGAACAAGATGGCCAAACAAATGCGCAAAAATAAGAAAAAACGGAAATAATCGTTTCTAATAAGGGCCTGGAACACACTGTTCTGGGTTCTTTTAGAAACTACTACTAGAGGAAAGATGTTAAAAAAACTATTTCAACAAGTCATTCGTTTCTTTGCAAGATTGTTTTCTTCGCACAGCAAGCCCTTTGAATTCCCTAAAGGGTCGAAGAAACCACCGATCAGACCAATCATCTTTGTCCCCGGGAGTTCAGCAAGTATCCAGCGATTCAATGGAACCATTCGCATGCTCCATCGCTTTTCTAGAAAAAAGCAAAGTCTCTTAAAAATAAAGGTCAATAAAGATGATTCTATAGAGATGGAAGGAAGACTAAATACAAAAGAGCCAAACCCTATGATTGTGATTGGCTTTGAGAACAATCGAGATGGCTACAGCAATATCAAGCAGCAAATCGAATCCCTTAAGATCGCCATCACCTACCTCCTTGATCACTATTATTTTACAGAGTTCAAGGCAGTCGGGCACTCCAATGGTGGACTAGTTTTGACTGGTTTACTGGAAAGTGGCTTTTTAGAAAAGAAAAAGCTGACCGTAAGGAAGCTCGCTATTATTGGCAGTCCTTACCAATTCAATCAAGATATGTATGACGATTTTCAAAAATGGAAACATCGCCTAGGAAAAGAAGTAGAGGTCCTTAACTTTGTTGGTAGCTTTGCTGGAAAATCAGATGGCATCGTCCCTCTCTCTAGTGCACAAGCAGCAAAATCTATTTTTGAGAAACAAGCCTATACAGAAGTGAATTTAAACGGTCGTAAAGCTCATCATTCAGCTTTACCTACTAATCCAGATCTAGTGAAACAATTAAGTCTATTTTTGAATCTATAAATAAATTACATAATTTCGGTTATGTAATTTTTATTTGTCTCTTGCAATCCTTAAGTAAATATGGTACATTTTTGGTAACGATTACACATACCTAAGGAGGATTTTATGAAAGATCCCAAATTATTAGAGACAATGAAAAATTACAAGGGACGGGATGACGTTCCTGAAGATTTTGATAGCTTTTGGAATCAAGCCCTAGCAAAGATGACTGAACTGCCTGGATACAAGCTCGAAGAACGAGATTTCAGCATTCCAAATGTTGCTTGTTATGAATTAACCTTTAAAGGAACCAGGAATGGCCTGGTCTATTCAAGAATGATTCTTCCAAAAACGGATCATAAGGTTCCCGTTATTTTCCATTTTCATGGCTATATGGGACGTTGTTGGGATTGGTCCGACATGCTGGCTTATACAGTAGCTGGCTATGGTGTTGTGTCTATGGACGTAAGAGGTCAGTCAGGTTTTTCAACAGAAGGAGATCGTTCACCACTTGGAAATACGGTTAAAGGACAAATTATACGCGGAGCTGTGGAAGGTCCGGACCAGCTCTTTTATAAGGATATCTACTTAGATCTTTACCAGTTAATTGAAATTGTAGCCAGCCTTCCTCAAGTAAACGACAGCAAACTTGCTAGCTATGGAGCCTCTCAAGGTGGTGCCCTGGCCTTGGTAGCTGCTGGATTGAATCCTCGTATACAACAAACAGTCGCCATTTACCCATTCTTATCGGATTTCAGACGTGTATTAGAGATTGGCAACACCAGCGAGGCTTATGACGAGCTTTTCCGTTATTTCAAGTTCCATGATCCATTCCACGAAACCGAAGATCGTTTGATGCAGACATTGGCCTATATTGATGTGAAAAATTTTGCCCATCGCATCAAAGGACAAGTTCACATGATTACAGGACTAGATGATGATGTCTGTTATCCTGAGACACAGTTTGCCATTTATAATCGATTAGAAGGTCCAAAAGAGCATTTAATCATGCCAGAATATGCCCACGAAGCAATGAACGTTCAAGTCAATGATCGAGTCTATAATTGGCTCTGTGGTAGCAAGATTCCATTTCAATATGTAGAAAAATAAGTTACAGAAGAAAACAATCAGTAAATCCATGAGGTTTGCTGATTTTATTGTAGTTAAAAGGGATCTAGTATAGAAAGAAAACTAAAAGTTTATGTACAATTGACTTAACATGAGCTAAACAATTGATACAACTGAATTAGAAGCATAAAGTACATTCTTTAAGGAGTGTACTTTATTTTTGTTTTGTACATTATTCTGGAGTGGTATTTTGTATGTTTTCTAGTACATAATATCCTCTAATCTGAGAAATTAATTTGTAGATTATTTTCAATGATAATCAATGTATAATAAAAAATTTAAAGTTCAAATTCTGAAACTACTTTCACATATAAATAATTGAATATAAATTGCTGTAGACCTATAATAAAGATAGGGATAATAAGAATTCTTCATAGAAAGGAGTATACTGTATCCTAAGGGGCAGTATTATTAATAAATCATGAAAAAAATAATTATTTTTATCTTGTTAATCTTCTTAATCCTTTCTATTATTGCAATTTATACATACTACGTGTTCTAAAAAATAAAACTAAAAGTTTATGTACAATTGACTAAACTAGAGCTAAACTATTGATACAACTGAATTAGAAGCATAAAGTACATTCTTTAAAAAGTGTACTTTATTTTTATTTTGTACATTATTCTGGAGTGGTATTTGTATGTTTTCTAGTTCATAACATCATCTGATTTAAGGGATTATTTTGTACATTTTTTACTCTAATAGGTGCAGAAGAAGTGGTGGTTCAATTGTACATTTTTTTGAAACTTATTTATGTTCCTATTGAGAGTAAGTTACAGAATATTAATACTCAATAAAACTTTGAACTTTCTTGTTATTTTTTTGAGCAAATGAAAACAGAAAGTTATAGTTTTGTGACAAGTATCTTGAAAATGAGTTGCCATCGTGATAAAATAAGGTTAGAAAGGAAATGTAAGGGTATAGGAGATGAATAAACAAATTGGTAACAGAATAGCAGAGTTAAGAAGCGCTAAATCTTTTTCTCAAGAACAAGTAGCTGAAAGAATTGGAATAAGTAGACAAAAATATGCTCGAATTGAAAACGGCATTAATAGTGTAACATTGGAAATTCTTGTAAAACTTGCTGATGCTTTTGATGTCAATGTTAAGGATATTACAAAAGTACTTGATCAAGAAGTATCTGTAGCTTATAGATCAGGAGAACAAAAAAAATCAACACGTGACATGCTCTATATGATTGATTTATTCTATGCAAACAAGCGTTTGTATGAAAAATTAACTTATCAGGATAAGGAGTAGGTAACTCAATGAATAAATTACGAGAAAAAGAGATCCGAAGGAAGGCAAATGAGATCAGAGAACAGTGTACCACGACAAGGTATGGTATTGTAAATCTCTTCAGAGACTGTAAAAATTTTAACATCAAGCTTTTTCGCTATCCTATGGGTGAGGATGCAGATCTTGGTTTTACATTAAAAAGAGACAATGATACTATTATTTTTACGAATACAAGTATTCGTCTTTCAAGGGAAATTTTTACACTTGCTCATGAAATTGGCCATGCTGTTCTCCATTTTGAAAATATGGAAGCTTTTTTTGATAATAATTCAACTTTTTCAGATTCAGACGTTGATGAAAAAGAACACGAAGCAAATTATTTTGCAGCTTGCCTATTGATGCCACAAGAAAAAGTGGAAGGTTATATTTATTTCGAAATTGAGGATAGTGAAAATATTTCAGCAAGAGATATAGCAAAAATGATGGTGGAGTTTAACGTTAGCTTTGACATGGTAGTTAATAGGTTATGTAGTTTGCAGTTCATTGATGAACATAAAAAAACGTTATTAAATGTTGCTAAAGTAGAAGCCAAAGTAGGGAATCTTATTAAATCAGTTGGTGGTGGTTCTGCTTTAAATCGTCCTAGCGAGGAAATAGTCATTCCTGAAGAGTACTCACAGTATGCAATCTATAACTTTAATAATGGGGCAATGCCGAAAGAAACATTGGAAAAAGTTTTAGGATATTATCATCTTTCACTTGAAGACTTTGAGGATGAAATTGAACAAAATAATGCTTTTAGTCAGGAAGATGATGCAGAGGATATAAATTTGGATGATTTAATTGGAGGATTAAGTGATTGAACGCTTCGCTGGATACAAATACTATTATTCATTTTTATAGAGCAGGATGTCAAAATATTCTTTTTGGGTATTTTGATTCTATCTATATTTGTGACCAAGTCTATTTAATTGAATTAAAAAACCATGGACAAGATATTCTATCTAATGTAAACTTAGACATTCAAGCAGGGAAGCTGGAATTATTTTCACAGGAAAAAATGGCTAGAGAAGGAATTTTCCAGATTTTTGAAGGACACGCTAAAGTTCAAGAAATGATGTATAATGTGGGGGATAAAGGCGAGGCACATGCTATCGCTTTAGCAAAAACACTAGGTACATGCTGTTTAGTCACTGATGATACAAAATACAAAGGACCGTATCAAAGCCTTTTGCAATTTGAAGATGAAGTTATGCCCTTTACATTTGCGGAAGTGATTTTTCTCTATTATATTTTTGGAACTATAGACGCTTCTCAAGCTATATCATATTTTGATAAAGTCAACACTACTTCAAAAATGAATTGGAATATTGAAACTCAGCTTAAAAACTTTTTAATACGATTTAAATTAAATCAGGGAAGCAAAGATACTCTGTGGCTCGATAATGAGTTAAAGAATCAAAAAGTTAGCCTAAAAAATAAAATGCTAAATATGCAACAATCTTTAAAAACAAATAACCAATAGCCATAAATCTTGTTATTGAATAAGTAATTTTACTTCTTTTAATCTAAAAAAGAATCAGTCGATTCTTTTTTTTGTATTATTTTAAAATTATACCCTTTAATTCATCTTCTACAGAGTCTCTATGTACTTTATATATCTGAGCTGGGTTTAGTGAAAAATTCCTAGTGTTATTAACTTCATAACAATACTTATAATCTCGTAAACCTTCAATGGCTTCGTACCATTTTGCAAAGGAACGAGAAGGAGTGGTCTAAAAGGAACAATATTACACCTAATCAAGTTGATGTATTGTCTAATGTTCATGTGTTATGGGAATGTACGAATTGTCACGGAGAGTATTCATGCTCACTATTTGAAAAAACAGATAGGTCTTGTCCATTTTGTTCAAATAGAGAAAAACTTCAGGATTTTAATACACTAAATGAAACACATCCCTATTTGAGGGAATTTTGGAACTTCAGTAATAAAAGAGATTTTTCCGAATATTGGTTTAAGTCAAATAATGTAGTTAGTTGGGTTTGTCCTTGTTGTAAAATCAACTTTCAATGTAGCCCAGCCGAAATGATCAGTCGAACCGATTTAGAAAATCAAAACTTTCAAACATGCCCTAATCAATGTGACTGGAGGACGGAGGTATTTAAAAATAATATTTTCATTAAAGAACCAAAACTCATCAAAGAATGGAGCGCTAAAAATAAAATTCCTATTCATTTAGCTCAGACAACAATAGAAACGAAAAAATATTGGTGGGATTGTTCAAAGTGTCACGGGACATATCTATGTTCTATCCCAATTCGAAGAGAAGTTTCTCATTGTTGCCCTTACTGCAACAATGAGAAGCCCCTGAAGGGTTATAATACATTTGATTATTTGTACCCTGAACTAGCAAAATTGTGGGCACCAAATAATAAAGTCTCAATAGATAGTTTTGTTCCATTATTAACTGAAAAAAGGTTCTATTTATGGCGCTGCAAAGAATGTAACTTTGAATTTCATGAGCGCTTCAGCATTATATTAAATAAGTATTTAAGTTCCGAGACAAAAGATCTTAAAGAAATGTGTCCATTTTGTGCAGAATTAAAAGAAAGACAAGATAATATCTCATTTGAAGATTTGATGAACGAGTGGGACTATCTTAACAATCTTATTCTAGGAGATCCAGAAAGAATCCCAAATAATACTCAATTAAGATTTTGGTGGATTTGTAAGAATAATCAAGAGCATCATTATAGAATGGCTATTGTAGATAAGATTGCAAATGTAAAACGATCTATTGATCCATGCATGTTTTGTAAAGGACGTAGACGAAAAAGAGAACATTTTGTCCCTTAAAAATTTTTTTCCAGAAAACTAAAAGTTTATGTACAATTGACTTAACAAGAGCTAAACCATTGATATAACTGAATTAGAAGCATAAAGTACATTATTTAAAAAGTGTACTTTATTTTTGTTTTGTACATTATTCTGGGGTGGTATTTTGTACGTTTTATAGTACATAATATCCTCTAATCTGAGAAATTGATTTGTACATTTTTTACTCTAATAGGTGCAGAAGAAGTGGTGGTTCAATTGTACATTATTTGTTGCTCATTTAAATTTCTATTGATAGTAAGGTATAGATTTTTATTTTGTTGATGGTATAATAAATAATACATAGTGTTATGTTATGAGGTGAAATTTTGGCAAATAATAGACAAATTGAAACGTTAGGTGTTTCACATCTGGAAACATTTATTAATAGAAATAAGTTGCTTCAGACGTATTTCGAGAACAATGATAAAACTCCAGCGTGGGATGGAGAAATTCATGTTCTTAAAAATGCTAGTGAGAAAAAGAGCGAAATATTTGGGAAAGTACCTGTTCAAATTAAAGCAACTAGACAGAAGAAAAAATCAATTAAATCTTTCCCCGTAGATATGCGTGATTTAGAATTGTATTCAAAAAATGGTGGAGTAGTTTTATTCGTAGTTTGGTTAGATGAGAACGGTAATTTAAAAGATATTTATTATAAGTCACTGCCACCTTTTTCTATAAAGAAGCTAATTAAAATAAGTAAATTGAAAACTAAGTCTACATATAATAAAACACTTTCGGTACAGATTCATAAACTAGAAGAACAAAAACTTTATCCGATGTTAGTTGATTTCGTTACTAATAGTCAGAAACAGTATAGTTTTATAAATATTGACGGGATGTCAGTTGAGAACATTCCTAATAATAAAGAGATCAAGCTTTACTTTTATGGTCAGGGACATGAAGGAATATTTAATTACCAGAAGGAACACGACCTCTTTCTTTATCTTCGGGATCCTGAAACTGACATCGAAGTTCCACTTGAAAATTCAATAGAGATTGTTGAAACTTTCGAAGCAACAGATTTAATTATTGAGATAGGAGATTATATTTTTGAAGATGTAGAGAGACATTATTTTCCTGACGGGAGTGTACAACTTCATTTTGGTGAAGGTTTTAAAATATCCTTTAATAACGGGAAAGCTCAACCCAAATTTAATTATTCAAGACCTAATATGCTGTCAGATGCTATAAAGTGTACTCAGGCACTTAAAGAACTAGGAAATATAGGATTTCTCACACTCAATGGAACTAGTATAGAACTAGAGGAACGGTCTTTATCGGATATTAATTCGCTCGATTTAGATAGTCATATAAAAGAATTATTAAAAATATCAAAGTTCATGAAGAAAATGGGTATAAAAAAAGAACTTGACTTATCCCTCTTTAATGAAAAAACTCAAAGAAATTTAAATATCCTTAATTCAGGCCTTGTACTAAAAAAGAAGGTAGCGTTAAATTACGAGGAATCGAAACTATTTAATCTGAAGATTGCTAACATACATATTAGCACTCTATATGAATTTCATGGAGACAATAATGGAACTATGATAGATATTTTTTCTGAAACTCCTTGGTGCAGGAGGGGCGAGGATGAGGATATTTCTTTATTTGAGGTTTTTAGGCCCGAAGATTGGTTGACAATTGATAACTGTCACTTTGATTCGGTTATTGCCTCATACCAAAGATTAGTTGATTATAGTGTAGAAAACGTGAGTGCTGACGATACCATAATAAAAATAGTTGCTGCAGCTGATATGACAGAAGAAGTTTCAAAAAAGGAGGAGTTGCTTACTTGGGCTCAGCGTCTTTCTGACTGGAACTTAAATCATTTAAAAGGGAATAGCATAAGCATCATAAATGATCTTCAAATCAAATCTAGAAATCGTGAATTAGATAATACTGAAATGGAGAGTCTTACTAAGATTTTATTGAATAATCAAGATAATGATGAAATTTGTTTTGGTGTATCAGTGTTATTAAAATCGAAACCACAAGCTGATTTATTTTGGACTAAGTTAGATAAAGAAACTAAAGAGAGATATCAGGATTACCCTATTTATAATTTATATAAGATGTTATAACTTAAATTCAATCAGAATTTGAACAACTCTCAAATCTAATACGTTCAAAGAGTTTGATGTGACCAAATATAGAGGACAGTAGGAGAATATTATTTTGTTGTGCGGATCTTCTCTTTAGTATTAATTGACCAATACTCTTCAATAGACAATAAAAAAAAGATTTAGCCGCTATCTCTGATGAGGCTTTGAACAAGGCTTTATATGATATCAATCACCGACCACGAAAATGTTTAGCTTACAGAACTACTAGTGAAGCTCTAAAGGATGAGTTCGAGTATATGTTGCACTTATTCTTGCAATTTATCAAATAAAAAGCACCTATAGGGGTGGCTGACACTCAGCACTCTAAAATATTTCTGAGTTCAGATACCTTATGAAAGCAAAAAACGGCAAACGCCGTTTTTTATTTTATATTTTTAGATAAAACAGCTAAAAGCGCATCACTGTCACTAGTATTATCTGTTTTAACTAGACCTGTTTCGACTCTACTAAACAGCGCATTGATAATGATTAAGCGTTCATCTTTATCGATATCTGTACCTGCGTATGTTAAAGCCTGATAGAACCTCGTTAAGGCGGCTTTTTGATTGTATTCTGTAGCAAGATGATGGTTTGACATTACGATTTTTACCAATATTCTAACTATGTATATGAAAAATGAAATAACTGAAATTAGTATAAACGATTCAGATATAAATGGAATTTGCTTTATTATATTTTGGGAATAATCATGTACAGCGTTAACTAAAGACGCTGAGGCAATTATCAAGATTGTTGCTACAACCACAAGAATAATTGTCCAATTTCTAGCTTGATTTCTATGTTCTTTCGCCCGTTCTTTCCAAAGTTCTTCCGGTGCTTCCAAAGAAAGTTTATTTTTATAAGTTTCTTCTAACTCATTAAATTTATCTTGCTTTTCTTTCTGCCATTTATTTAAAGAATCTTGAAATTCGTCAAGTTCAGAAGATTTCTCATCAAACTGTTTCTGAATTTCGTTATGTTTATTTTCAATAAAAGACGTAATTTCTCTATATTGCTCATCTGAATTATTAGAAATATCGTTTAATTTAGCGGTTAACGGATCAACTATACTACTTTCAAAATCTGAAAGATTTTCTCTGATGTTCGAAAACTTTTTTCGAAGCATATAGAAAGCGGGATAAAACTGGTATTTAGCTGAGTTTGATAGATAATTACCTATAGAATGATTATTTTTGTATAGATATATAAAATTCCTTATTGCCTCAATAAGATTATCTGTGGTTTGTTCAATATAGAAAGAAATGAAACTTTTAATTTTTCTAATTTCTAAATCTTTATCTATAGGTGAATCTATAGATAGAATATAAACCATTTTTTCTTCTTGAGATTGTCTACTACTAGATAAGTGGTAGTAAAATTGATTATTTATATTATCCAATTCCAGCTCTTCAAGAGATGAAAGATACTCTCTAGCTAAAGTAACTTTGTTGTTTAAATCTCGCCAATTTGAAGCAAAATTATTGCTAGTTGTTTTAGAAAGAGAATCCCAATATTCAAAATTACTTTTTACAACTTTTTCTAGTTCGTCAAAAGTAAAAAGCTCATCATATTGGTCAAACTTAATTAGATTATTCTCACCTATAGAAAATCTAAATAAAATCTCATCATTTATAAAATTTGATATTTGCTTCTTCGTAAATCCCATTGAATGCCTCTCTTAAAAATAGAAAGTAATTTTCTTACAATCAAGTAGTTGAGCAGGATTGTTAGGACTCTTAACCTGAACATCAACAATTGACAGACTGTCAAATGAATTAGAAAGTTCTAATAATTGTTCTGTGTTTTTAAAGTCATTAAAATGTTTATCAGACACTAAGGCGAATAAATTAAAATCTGCCTCAGATTTAGGAGTGTAGATATAATAAAATACAGTGAATGGGTTATCGAGAAGCCACATTCCTCTAATCCTAAGACTCGTAATACCTAGAGGGTCAATTTTATTCACACGACCAAGCTCTTGTGTCGGTGAAAAGCTAACATTAGGAATACTATCGATACCATCTTTAATCTTTTCAAATATATCTTCATAGATATTGTTATCGGCACAGTAGACTGAAGCGTCGATTAGAGCTAATTCTTTTAGATGATTGTCTTTAACAAAACCAATCGAATAGATGAAGTCTTTTTCTGTCCAATTTTCAGCATCACGCGCTGCCTGCTTTAACCTAGAATCATTGGAGTATAATTTTGATTTAGGGCTAGAACTATTTAGTTGAAGTTGCGAAGTACGACTCTCAATCTTTTTAGTTTCAATAGCGGCGCCACCTTTTAACATACCATCTGGCGGATTAGTATCGTTTCCTAAATACGAAAAGACTTCGCTTACTTTTTGATTTCTACTCGCCTCATCAGCCTCCAATATAGTTCCAGAAAAGCTATCTACAATATACTTTTCAAGAGCGTCACCTACTGAATTAGCTCGATTTGCTCTAATGTAACTTTCTTGAAGATTAGTATTTTGAGATTTAACTATATTTATAATAGCAGTTAAAATGTTTGCTCCTATCTCATTTCCCATGAGTGTACTCCTTATATATAAAATCAGCTATTGGTTGCGTGATAGCTTTTGCTAATAGGACTGGAACAGCATTGCCAATTTGTTTATAAATTTTATCAATTCTTCCATTTTCTCTGATATTATCATTACCACCATCTGAAAACTCGAACCAATCTGGAAACGTTTGAATGCGAGCTATTTCTTTGATAGACAGTCTGCGATTTTTATCACCATTAAAAATCCATTTATTTTTATCTATTTTGGTCATAGGCTCACCATCTGGATGCTGAGGAGCTTGACGACCAGACGCTTGAATAGTGAATGATTGGTCAGACCATTCTTTTTTTCTATTTCTACTCATATAAATCGTAGAGTATTCTCCCTTAAAGTATGGACCAGGGTTATTGCGTAAATCCCCAATGGCTTGTTCTAATGTTACGAAAGGCTTCCTTTCTGTAAGTAAGTCAATATCCTTGGGATCTCCATGAGTAGGTTCTGGAAGATGGTATCGAAAATTATATTTTTTTTCGATTTTTTCTTTATGAACTCCAATTAGAAATACTCGTTCCCGTGATTGAGGAATGCCGTAATCTCTTGCATTTACAAGATGAGGGGTGACCGTATATCCAGCTGCTGCGAAATCAGCCACAATCTGATTTAGAACCTCTCCATGCCCCAGAGTCATCATTCCTTTTACATTTTCAGCTACAAAAAATTCGGGCTGAGTTTGAATTAAAGCTCTGATAAAATGAATATAAAGGAAGTTTCGAGGGTCATCTACTAATCGAGGACCGGCTTCAGAAAAACCAGGACACGGAAATCCACCGATCATAATTTGACACTCTGGGAAATGAGCAACTTTTCGAATATCTTTTTCGTGTTGAATTACAGACTTAGGAAAATTAAGTTTGTAGGTCATGTTAGCTTCTTTAAACATATCGTTTGTATAGACTGTATGAAAAATACTTTTTGAACGTTGTTTATCGAAAACCTCTTTGCCAGCATTAAAATATTCCATAGCCTTTTTTTCACCTACAACACTACTTAATCCAGCAAGCTCTAAACCTAAGTCGAGACCGCCAGCACCACTAAATAGGGAGACAACATTGAATTTATCAACTTTATTGTCAATATTTGATAGCAAAATAGTATCTTTTTCATCTTCCGGAACAGCAAGTTCTTCTTCTGAAATCTTTTGGAGTAGTATCCTTTTTACATCTTCGCTGGATAAGTTACGCATTTCAGGCTTAAATTTTCCACGAGAGCGTTTAATCTGTTCTGTTTTTTCTTCCATTCAATCACTCCTATTCTTTCTTAATCCCTATAATTATACCACATATCATCACTGAATTAAATCAGTGAAAGTTAACTCAATTTTTCAACATTTACAACCGAAATCTTAATGCTAGACTCAGATAACTTTTCTCTAAAGCCATTCGCTAGCTCTCTAAAAAATTCATCATCTGTTTCAATATCGAAAATTTCTATTAAAGTCTTGGCGGTGTCGGTTAAATGAAAAGCACTATATTCAAACGTGAGAATGTAATCGGAATCAGTCGTAAAAGTTAAAACTAAATTGTCATTTTGAAAGCCAGACAGTACGCCTTTTTCAACAATAATTTCATGTCTGCCAGCACTAGAAATCAAGCCGTATTCTATTAGCCGTGAAATATCATTACCTTTGACTCCGTATTCGGTAAATAGTTTTTCGAAATCGGCGTGCGAAATAAGGTAACGGTCATAAACATATTCGCCAGAAAATAATTCTTCAGATTCATCATAAAATGTAAAGGGGGCGACTTTTTGAAACAGTTCCAATTCTTCTTCCGAAAACTTGTTTAACTCTTGAATTACTCGCCGAGAATAGCCTTCAGCTTTCGAAACGAGAGATTCTAAAGGTTTTGAAACGGGTTGTTTTTCTTGGCTAAAATAGACTTCTTGGTAAGTGGTATCCGATTGGTGTTTCCAGTTTTTTTTAAATCACTATCTCAGATGACTATTCAATCAAAATATGATATAATACAAAAAAAGTAAAAATAACAAAAGTAACTTACAAAAGTAAAAGAAAAAAGTAAATAGATAGCCACGGCGGATATTCCTTTCATTGTTTAGAAGGAGTTGCTGTGGTTATCGTTATTGCTGAGCTAATTAATTGCTCTTATTACTTAGATGAAGTTACTTTTATTCTTGAATTAATTTAAATAATAATAACGATCAATGAAAGTACTCATCGATATTCCCTTTATGCAGTTTAGAGCACAAAGGAGAACAGTACTGATTTGGTCGTTTTTTTGCGTATTGACATCCTAAAACCCAGTCAGAACCTTCAGTCATATTAAACAAGGAGATAACATGAGATTTGTTGTATATAAACATTCACTGGTTTTAGGTGATAACAACATCGTGACAAAGCAATTTATAGTTCTGAAACACGATGACGGCAACTTACAATTTACTGATTTTCATCGTTATGTTAAATCTACTTCAAGAATCAAGTCGATTTCAGATGATGGGAATAAACGCTTTTCTTACGTTGTTAAGTTTCTTAATTTCATATTTGGTACTCTTGGACTTAAAAGTGTAGATCAACTTACACTTGAAATGGTTAGAGAGTTTTTTACGCTTTATGGATTATCTCAGTTACCAGGGGATAGCGGAAAAAGAAAGAAAAGCACTGTTGAAAAATGCGTAAATGCAGTTCTTGACTTCTTAACTCTTTATTTAAATGAGCGAAAGGAAAAGGCTAAGTTAAAAGCAGATGAATTGTATTCTACGACAACTTTTACGAATAGTAGAGGACGAGTTGTAAAGCGTAAAGAACCAAATTTTGAAATCTATGTGGATGATAGCAACACTGAGAAAGCTATTTTTCGTGATATGCCCAATAGCGCCTTTGAGATGTTGTTTTCTCATATTGCACACTATCATAAAGATCTACTCATGGTTGTTGCCTTGGGAGCCTTTGTGGGTTTAAGACCATCAGAAGCATGCAACGTAAGACGTGAAGATAGTCCTTTAGGACCAGGTATTTTATTTCACCAAAGTGATGGCCAAGTATTTAAGATTGAGATCGATCTACGAAAAGAAATACCTCTTAGAAGCGATTTAAAGCCAACTGGACGGATTAAAAAGGAAAGACTTCAAGCAGTGCCTTATATCTTCTTGGAGGTCTTTTTAGACACCTATAATGACTATATGACTTATCTGGAAGGTAAGAAATATGAGAGGGACTATGGGCCATTAAATCTTAACAGACGAGGAAAGGCATTATCATACGATGTATACTATCAACGATTTCGTAAGATTATTCGTGAAGAAATGATTCCAATCTTCTTAAAATCCGATGATGCAGAGGTTGTTTTCTTCGGTCAACTTTTACAGGAACATAATATTTCCCCACATATTTTCAGACACTGGTACACGACACAGTTAGTATTATCTGGGGTTTCTGAGATTAGTGAACTCATGTCCGCAAGGGGTGATAAATCTCCTGAGAGTGCTTGGGTCTACCTGCAAAACAAGGGAGAGATTTCAAAACAATATGGTCAAGTTAACAATGGCGTTTTTGACTATATGAACTGGCAAGCAAGTGAAATGTATGGTAAATAGATAAGGAGAAGCAATGGCTTATTTTGTAAAGGATATTCTGGAGAAGAGTTTAGCAGAACTAAATGCTGATACATCTGAGAGCAGAGAAGTCATCAGTCAGTTTTTACTTGATAACGCTTGGTTTGGTATTAAGGTAGATATGACAAACCTTAGCATATCAGAATCAGATGTCCAGTTATTGACTGACAAGATAAAAGCTTTCCTATCTGGTCCAGTAGGTTTAACGGGCCTACAGCCTATTTTTAAACAGAAGTTCCCAATGACCTTTGAGCTATTTCAAGATTTCTCAAAAGAGCAAAAGTTGTCCAGAAGTAGTAGGTTCTACCTTCAAGATTTTCTTGCTTATGATTTAACCAAGGATTTGTTTCTTTACAGTGATAGTGAAATAGAACGGCTGGTTCAAGGGGCAACAGAAGTGCTCAGTAAATCCTATGGTGAAGAGTTAAACGACTTTATCAGATGGATGATGGCTAAAGGCATTACCCATTATCGTAAGAGCTTTGAAATGACAGCCAGATACACCTTAGAGGATAATAATGGGGCATATGAGTTAAATGACTATCTAGAACTCATGTATTACCTCTTCAACGATGCCTATATTGAAAATCAGGATATGCTCTATCATGCAGCTTCTTCAAAAAACTATGCCGATACTTGGCTATACTTAGCCCTTCATTTCATTTGTGCTTTGCGAACAACAGACCTTGAACGTCTTGGCCATCCAGAACTGCCTAGAGAGCCCAAAGGGGTGCTAGAATCCGTTCAGAACGGCACATGGAGTAGTAGTGAGGCAAGACGAACCCTTCTTAGTATCACCACACGTTTAACCTATCTCAATGTTAGACCTAATAAAACAAAACGAGCTTCCAATGTTAGTCAGTTAAAATTCCATGTTCCTGAGAGTTGTCAGGTCCTCATCGGAACCTTATTGGCTATCTGTGAATCTCATTATCAATTAGGAAATAACACAGATAGCGAAGAGCCTCTTATCCGTAAAATCAATGATTACGAGCGGATTTGCAAGTACATGGGTGATGAGATTGGTTCTCTTTTCCTTGAGCGGGACTTTAGTAGTCGATCAGCCAACAAGTCTTACTTACAGGCTGTCGCCATGTTAGCAGATGATGTTCTAGAAGAAAAATCGGAATTGAATATCAAAGGCTATTTCTTGGCAGCTTTAGCTAGAAGTCATAAAGGCTCTTACAATGAATTTGCCCAAACTACATCTGCTTATTTGAGGGATGCTCAACTTGGTCAATTACAGCCTGAGATGGTTGCAAAGGAACTCTTTGAACGTGGAGTTTTATCTATGATTCCATCCATGCTGTTAACGATAGTAACCAGAGGTAAGTATAAGGAGTTAAGCCCCAGCCAGCAAACTCAAATGATTCAACAACTAGATCTAACACCTAGCGAGATTGAAAAGACGCTGGAGTTGAGTATTAGAGCAGATTCAAAGGCTCAAAAAGCCCTCCAAACAGTTGTGAAAGAAGATATGAACCCTGACCAACTACTTACAGTGTGCCATCGTATTGGTAATGGTGAAGCTTTTTCTAAACAAGGAGAAAGTATGTGTCTCTTGTCCGCCCTGGGCAAGTTTTGCCCCTATGATGACAGAATGCACTGTATAGGCTGTCAGTATGAGCTCCAGACCAAATCCACCCTGTTACTACTTGTTGGCGAATTTAACCGATTGAATAAAAAATATGTCAAGGTACAAAGCGACCTAGAAAAAGGTAAAATCCGAGCGATTATAGAAAAACAGCTCAAACCTTGCTTGACTGAAATGCTACAAGCACTAGCTGAACAATACGGAGAGGATGTGCTAAACGACTATGAAGAGATTATCAAGGAGTTAATTAAATGATGAGTGATCCAGACAAGTTATTTCGAACCGTGACAGACTTTACCATTTTCGATAACAACCTGATTGGTCATGCCAGAGAGGTTTTTGATGATTACATAGAGAAGGGGATTATTCTCAGCTATGACTTTGACCATCATAAATGGGAGACTACCAATGAATATGCCAATGTCAGCTTTATATTTAACGTCAATACCTTTCAATACAAACGGTTCTATCAACCTCTCTTTGGCATAGATTATGAAGGATTTATCGCCTATCTTAAAAGCTTTATTGTGCTGTCCATGGATCAACATGTACTGGACTCTTTACAAGCTTTTTTACGAGATATAAAGCGTATGATCAAGGAGACGAAGCAAGATATCCTTTCGGACATTGAAGGTATTAAAATCAGCTCTCCTAGTCTTTGTATTGATTTTTTAGCCAGTCTTCCCTATCCAGATGATAGTGAAGTGAGCCAGCTTCTTGAGCAGCTAGATAATGCGATGACTATTGTCTACCAAAACAAGCCCAAACAACAACGACAATTGGCTCAGTTCCAGTCCTATTTTGCATTCAATGATATATTAGCAGATTATTGGGGGCAAGCCTTATCTCAAGAACAAAGGCTCTTTTACTACCCACTCTATCTTTGGTGGCAGATTACAGCTGTGATTCCACTAAGACCCAGAGAATTTCTGCTAACTCAAAGGGATTGCTTGTCTGAAAAAGACGGCAAGCATTTTCTTACACTTAGACGTAATAATTTAAAGGGAAAAGAGAAGTCGGTGTCTCACAAGATTTCCGAGGATTATTATAAGACCACTTATGAGATTCCTAAAAGTTTAGCTATGGACATACAAGATTATCTAAGCTTAACAAATAGTCAATCAGCAACAAAGCTCAACACCCTCTTTGTCACTGATTCTCACTACAAACGGTGGGAACGTAGGACTGGGGTAAACAATCGTTTCTTGACCTATACCAACCTTAATACCATTCTCAAGTATTTTTACAATGAAATAATTACTGAACAATATGGTTATCAAGTTTACTATCTAAACCCCCCTACAAAGCTAGAGGACAAGGAAATTAACTTTATTCATATTGGTGACACTAGGCACATTGCTATGATTAACTTGATTGCAGAAGGAGCTAGCCCAGTGACAGCAATGTTATTGGCAGGACATGACAATATGGCGACTTCATCCCATTATTTCTCAAATCTTAGTCAATTCATTGAATGTAGTAGTTATCAAGTTTATCGAAAACTTACCAGTTCTCAAACCAACTATGCTGTAAGTAAAGCTCAACGTCAATACACCATTGGAAAGGATTATGTCACTTTAGACAACAAAGGTCGATGTTACTCTCCATGTTACGCTAAAGGCGATTTTTCAGATTGCCTCAAGGTGATTAGCTCACATGCAGAGCTTGGAGCTTGCACCAGTTGCCCGTTTTACCGTAAGGCAGGAAAAGACTATTTCACCATGGATAAAAGTTATAAAAGAGCCATTGACGAGGAAGCGCTAAGTGTTGATGAAGCCATCAAACGAGTTCGAGAAGGTAAAGGTCATGTGGAGGATATTGGAGAGGCTTTGCTAAAGCTAAAATCAGTTAGTCACTCGTATCAAGAGTATTTAAAAGCAAAACAGCTATCGTTAGAGGAAGAATCAAATGGCTAGAAGAAAACATATAGAAGACGTTGAAATCATAGAACACTTTGAAAAATATTTGCAAGAAGAATGTTCGAATAATGTATCTCTTTTTAAAATACCTAGATTCGGTGACTATCTTAGAAAGAATGGCTTTCCAAGTGTTGCAGACACAACCTTAAGACGAAACACTGGCTTTAGAGAGGTGCTTGCCGAAAGAAAAGCTAAATATGACGAGGAGGAAGAAGAATATCGAACTGTCATCACTTATAAGACTATTGATGTTGATAGTTTCATGGCGACAAATCGGACACCTAATGCTATCCGCACAGGTTTATCTGAATTGAATCTATACTACAAGAAGGTTGCAGAAGCTGCTCTTGAGTTTAAAAATGAAAATGAGAAACTCCAAGATGAGACTGAAAAACTGAAGGAGCAAATTCAACAATTGATCCAGAAGGAAACAAGTCGAAAAGCTTTAGAAACGGAAAATATAAAGCTGCGTGCTCTAATTAAATCAAGTGTATATCCTGAGATTGCAAATGAATTATTGAAAGAAGAAGGAATACTTCAATCTGAACAGCAAGTGATTACAGATGAGTTTATGGCGAATAATATTCTCACTGCTGATTTAGAGATCAACTTTCATTCTAATATTACTAACAGTAAAGATGATAAAGGCGACATAAGAAAACCTAAAAAGGTAGTAGCAATCAAAGATTTACTGGATAGTAAAACCAATTACTAAGGAGGTTTTAATGATAGATGTGATAAAAGATTGCCCTTTACTTTTGATGTATTGGGACTTCAAATTAAATCATCTTGATATTGAAACAACAAAAATCAATCGACGAGCATGTGCTCATTGGATTTGTCCTGATTGTTCTTACAGTTGGGAAGCAAAGGTTTATGATGTGTACAGAAGTAGCTTGAACAGCAAGGCATTTTGCCCTTGCTGTCAGCTAGGAAAATTATTGGTCAAAGAAAAGAATAGCATTCCTGCTGTTTTTCCTGATTTCAAAAACTATATTAATTTTCACCATGAAAACAAGGATACCATCCTAGAAGAGCTTTGGAATGAAAAGTTTAATTCAAAGCGTGTTTTTCACTTAAAATGTCCTACTTGTCAGGTTAGTTGGCGTGACACAGTAATGAATCTTCGCTTATTTCAATCAGAGGACAAAGAGCTCTTTCATTTAGATTGTAATGAATGGGGGTATCACTATTATTATCATGAGGCATATCCAAACCTTGCTAAGATTTATAGTGATGGCAGCAATCAAATTTCGTTTGCCCAGTTACAACTTCATCACAACGTCACCCTACCTGTTCAATGGAAATGCGACCACTGCAATAGTCAATTCGAGTTATCCATTGATCAACTATTTAATCGTATCAAGCGAAATGGCTATTATTGTACGAATTGTCAAGCCTCATTTGATATGCCACTGGATGGCGATGTCGATTATGAGCCATTATCCTTTTTAACACCATCTTACTTAGACGAATGGTCAGCTAATAACAATATAGCCGTAGAACAAGTAGATAACTTGTCAAATATAGAAGTCCTATGGACCTGCTCAGTATGTCATGGAGAGTATGCGTGTTTAGTTCGAGAAAAGAGTCAGGAAAGTTGCCCATTTTGTTCAAATAGACAGTTGTTAAGTGGCTTTAACACACTTGATAAAACTCATGCCTATCTTGATAAATTCTGGTCTTCTGATAATGAGGGTAGCTTGGCCGATTACTGGCAATATTCTACCGAGCCACTAACTTGGCTATGCCCTTGTTGCCAAATTATTTTTCAGTGCAGTCCCCAAGAGATGGTTCTTCGCACTAATTTCGAAAACCAAGTCTTTCAAACATGTCCCAACTTATGTGATTGGAATACTGAAGTGTTCCAAAATCAAATCTTTTATAGCGAGCCTGAGTTGGTTAAGGAGTGGAGCGATAAAAACGATGTTCCAATCTATCTAGCTCAAACGACAATCGAGACCAAGAAATATTGGTGGCATTGTTCAACCTGCCAAGGAGATTATCAGTGCTCTATTCCTATTCGAAGAGCCTCAGCTAACCCATGTCCCTATTGCAACAAGGAGATTCCTCTCAAGGGCTATAACACACTTTTAGATGCTTACCCTGAATTAGTAAGCATTTGGAGCCCTAGAAATCAGGAGCAAACAGATTCTATAGTTCCCAATGAAGTTGAAAAACGGACTTTTATGTGGCATTGCAATAGCTGTAATTTAGACTTTAAAGAAAGAATGAATACCGTGCTAAAACGTTATTTAACCTCGGAAACCAAAAGTCTAAAAGATATTTGTCCCTATTGCACACATCTGCTCCCAAACCCCAAAACAGAATCAATAGACGTAGTAAAACCACTCCTTATTGAAGAATGGCAGTCGGATATCTATGGGAGCATTTCAGCAGTCTTTCCATCCTCTACAGCAAAAGTTAATTGGAAGTGTAGAAGGTGTCAGGGGGAATTTGAAGCTAGAATCTGTGAACGTGAAGAAAACGATAATTGCTGTCCTTACTGTTTTGGACGAAAAGTACTACCAGGATATAATTCATTTGATGTTACGCAGCCAATCTTAGTTCAGGAATGGGATTACTTAAATAATATTCTATTAGCAAACCCTAGTGAAGTCAGTGAAAAGAGTCGGATCAATGTGTGGTGGACCTGCAAGAATAATGGTGAACATAGGTACAAGATGTCCTTATATAATAGAGTTTTATTTGAGAAACGTCACAAAGAACCATGTTTAATTTGTAAAGGACGGAGAAGAAAAAGGCAACATTTTGTGCCTTTCAAGAATATTTAGGAAGACCAGGTTGCTAAAAAGTAGCTTGGTTTTTTAGTTTTAGACAATTTCAACAAACCCAGCAGCTACATAAAAATACTTTGAATTCTCAAAAAATTAATTTTAAAAAGTACATTTTGGGGGTTATCGACAATTGAAAAAATTTTTAGTTTTCACTTAAATAAAGTACATTTTCGCATGAATTGAGGGTGGTTGAAATTTCCAGTTTTCACGGGAATAAAGTACATTTTGGACCAATTTTTGTCCGAAAAAAATTTTTAGTTATTTCCAGATTTTAAAAGATTGTATTTTTAGTTTTCAAGTAGATAATGTACAGAATTTAGTTATGCGAAAGATTTAGTATTCACGGGAATAAAGTACATTTTTTGCTCAAAATTTTTTTCCGGTTAACCTATATTAACGCTTTGATACCCTATGACATCTTTCCGAAAAACTATAATTTTCTTGAAAAATATATCTAGCTATGCTATACTACTAGTATAGAAAGATTTGGAGAAAAACATGAAACGCGAGATCTTATTAGAACGGATTGATAAACTCAAACAAGTCATGCCCTGGTACGTATTGGAATATTACCAATCGAAACTGGCCGTTCCGTACAGTTTTACAACCTTATACGAATACTTAAAGGAATACGATCGATTTTTCACCTGGGTTTTGGAATCTGGCATATCGGATGCTGATACCATGGCCGAGATCCCTTTAGACGTCTTGGAGCACATGACCAAGAAAGATATGGAATCCTTTATTCTTTACTTACGTGAACGTCCTTTGCTTAATGCTAACACAACTAAAAATGGAGTTTCTCAAACGACAATAAACCGTACCCTTTCTGCACTATCTAGTCTCTATAAGTATTTGACCGAGGAAGTTGAAAACGACCAAGGGGAACCTTATTTCTACCGTAATGTCATGAAGAAGGTTGCTACCAAGAAAAAGAAAGAAACCCTGGCGGCCCGAGCTGAAAATATCAAGCAAAAGCTCTTCTTGGGTGATGAAACAGAAGGTTTTCTTAACTATATCGACCAGGAATACCCTCAAACACTCTCAAATCGCGCCTTATCCTCCTTTAATAAGAATAAAGAGCGAGATTTAGCCATTATCGCACTCCTTCTTGCCTCTGGCGTCCGTCTCTCTGAAGCCGTTAACCTAGACCTTCGTGACCTCAATCTTAAGATGATGGTGATTGACGTCACTCGAAAAGGTGGAAAACGAGACTCAGTCAATGTTGCTGCCTTTGCTAAGCCTTATCTGGAGCAATATCTTGCTATCCGAGACAAACGTTACAAGACAGAAAAGACTGATACAGCCCTCTTTCTGACCTTGTATCGAGGTGTTCCAAACCGGATCGATGCTTCTAGCGTGGAAAAGATGGTCGCCAAGTATTCAGAAGACTTCAAAGTCCGCGTGACACCCCACAAGCTTCGCCATACATTAGCAACGCGTCTCTATGATGCTACCAAATCACAGGTTTTGGTCAGCCACCAGCTGGGACATGCTAGCACCCAGGTAACGGACTTGTATACGCATATCGTTAATGACGAACAGAAAAACGCCTTGGATAGTTTATAAAATTACATAACGTAAATTATGTAATATATTAGTTTTAAAAAGAGCGATAGATTTTTTGAATGTCTACCGCTCTTTTATTCTTTCTATAAAAATTCGATCCAATAATTACGGTGTGGCTCAATAATGACTGGTTTTCCCCAGAATGATTTTAGATAAGCCAAGTTTGCAGGGGTGACCGGTCTTTTTTCACCATTGTACTTCTCAGCACTCTCTTTCGTTAGAAAGCATTTAACAGCTTCATATGGTGTACCATCGCTCGCTATTCGATCAATTCCTAAATAAGCAATTTCATCACCGGCTTTTGGAAAATCTGTAAATAGTTTACCAATAAAATAAACCGTCTTATCTTTCATTAATTCATAAGCCTTACTATTTTCCAGTCTGTTATTCGCTGCAGCGTACATAATACAAAAACTATCCACAATATCTTTCAAAGGCATTAATTCTTCTTTGCTGACTATAATTTCGTCGGGAGCAAGTCCACCAATGATTAAGTTTTCATAATGAGGTTGCTGGATGATATTATCTAAAGCCATTCCTAATGGTAGTTTGACAGCTTGATAGCCTAATGGTTCGAGCTCTTGCTTTTTCTGGTCAAGGTGTTCTTGTGTAATACTGACATTCAAATCATAAGGACTTGAAGATTGTTGCTTTCTAAAAAAAGCCACGACTATACGATCTAACTGTTCAAATAGACCAAGATTTTCCACTGGAACTCTCATCATCGAATATAATCCCCTTTTGTGTTCAGATTTCCTCTATATTGTACACTCATAGTTTTCGAATATCAAGAAAAGAGACCGTGTCATGAACTAACTTACGTTTTACGACTATATTTTCTCACCAGGCATAATTTTTCTCACCACACGTAGCCATTGCTGCTAACAACTCCTCTGGTGTCAGCTTCTTCAAACCTCCATAGCTAGGATCCTGTACATGTGTATCGGGGTCTAAATAATAGATTGCTGCGATGTCCTTGCCATCTACTGTCAATTCATAGCCAACTCCAATCACATTATGTTCCCCACTTTTTCCAGGATAGATTTGAGCAACATTAAAGGTGTAATAGAGAGGGTACCCATCATCAATATCTTTGCGAACGCGTTCTTTAAAGAGGCGGATATCTTCCGAATCAGGACTACCATCTGTGACAGTAGCTAGTCGATAACCAGCCTGATTTCCACTTGGTTCTGGATAGCCAAATAGATTCTGATTCAAGACGCGAATGGCATCTCGATTATGAGTCCCATAGGGTTCAAAAGTCCCCATTTCCTTAGCCAATTGATGTTGAGAGACGCTAACCCCTCGACTAGCCAGGATCATTTGGACTGTCGCAGGAGCACAGAAATACCATTCTTCTTGAAGTTTTAAAGAAATAGGCAATAGTTTTCGGATTCCTTGATTCTCTTTGGACGATGTTTCTTGTGTGACCGATTGAGAAGGTTTCGTATTCTCTTTCAATGAAGCTTGTTCCTCGCTTGAAGATGGCAATGTTTCCTGACCACCGGCTTCCGTATTGCCTTCCTTAATTTTTAATCGCTCTGCTACCTCTGCTGGCATTGGTGGATTGGGTTCCGTACGCTCCTTTGTTTCTACACTGACTCTTGTTGATGAAGCAGATGTGACCTTACGAGAGCTGGAAGGACTTGTTTTACTTTCTTTTGGTGTCTCTGTGCAGCCAGATAAACCAAGCAAAGTCAGAAGTACAAGGAATAAATGAACTTTTTTCATGATTTTTCTCCTTTAAGAAAACGATCACGAGACTAAATAAAATTAGGATACAGGGATTAGCAAATACACTTTTCCACCTTTACTATACTACAAAATCCTTCGTAAAACAATAATTTCTATGTGAAACTAGTTTCAAAAAAGAGATTCGCTACTGCGAATCTCTTTTGACTTTATTCCACCACTGCCTCAGCAATTTCTTCTGCAGTGATACCTGCAAAGTAACGACCTAGATTAATGGTTTGAAGGGCTTTGAGGACGTCTTCACGTTCGTATTTAACGCCACGAAGAACATCTTCTACTGCTGCAACATCTTCGATACCAAAGAAGTCACCGTAAATCTTGATATCTTGAATTTTTGATTCAATGACATTAGCGAAGATTTCCACCTTACCGCTTGTGAATTTTGTGCCACGACGGACATTGAATTCAGGAGACTTCCCATAGTTCCAATCCCAGGTACCGAACTTGGTTTCCTTGATACGATTGATTTCAGCCAATTCTTCATCCGAGAAGACATATTCTGTCATCTCAGGGTATTCTTTCTTCATGTAGTCCAAAAGTAGGTCACGGAACTCTTCAACCGTGATTTTTTCTGGCAACTCATCGATGATATTGGTCACACGAGCACGGACTGATTTAACCCCTTTTGATTCAAACTTATCTTTAGACACTTTAAGTGCGTTAGCTAGGACTGACAAATCCACGTCAAAGAGAAGACAACCATGGTGCATGATCCGGCCATTGATATAGGCTTGGGCATTCCCACAGAATTTCTTACCGTCGATCTCTAAGTCGTTACGGCCTGTAAATTCAGCTTTAACACCAAGTTCAGCTAAAGTATTGATAACTGGAGTAGAGAAGCTCTTGAAGTCAAAGGCCTTGTTTTCATCTTCTTTAGAGATGATTGTATAGTTAAGGTTGTTCAAATCATGGTAAACAGCTCCACCACCACTGATTCGACGGACTACTTCAATTCCATTTTCGCGTACATAGTCACGATTGATCTCTTCAATGGTATTTTGGTGACGACCTACAATGATCGATGGTTTGTTAATCCAGAGAAGGAAGATTTGATCCTCATCCAATAGATGCTTAAAAGCATACTCTTCTAAAGCAATATTAAAAGCAGTATCATTTGAATAATTAATAATGTATTTCATAGTAATTCCAAAAAATTCGTTTTATAAATCCTACTCTTAGCAGGATGAGCATTAGACAGAAATAGTTGAATTTCACTTAATTTTTTGAAGTAGTAAAAAGAAATGTAACGAGTTATCGTTACATTTCTCGGAAAAATTGAGACAAGTGGCTCAATTTTTAGGCATGGAACTCTATGAGAGGTCGCTGCCGTCCGTACTACTTAAAGAAAATTTAGTTGAAAGAATAATATTATTTCTTCTTAGGTGAGTGAACTGCCAAGCCAAGTACATCCGCAAAAGCTTCGTACATTACCTCTGAGAAGGTTGGGTGACCATGAATGGTCTTAAGCATTTCTTCTACAGTGATTTCCATCTCAATGATAGTTGAAGCTTCGTTGATCAATTCAGCTGCTGCTGGACCAATGATGTGAACCCCAAGAACTTCACCGTATTTTTTTTCTGCAATGACTTTAACAAATCCTTGAGCCGCATCTGATGCAATGGCACGTCCGTTTGCGGCAAAATTGAATTTACCAATTTGGACATCATATTTCTCACGAGCTTGTTCTTCTGTCAAACCAACAGCCGCAACTTCTGGAAGTGTGTAGATAGCTGCAGGAGTTAAGTTCAATTTGGCAACAGCGTGGTTTCCTTTAAGGGCATTTTCAGCCGCTACTTCACCCATACGGAAGGCGGCGTGGGCCAACATCTTCGTACCATTGATATCACCTGGCGCATAGATACCTGGAACAGATGTTTCCATGTATTCATTGACCTTGATACGACCACGGTCTAATTCAAATTCTACTTCTCCAATTCCTTCAAGATCTGGAACACGACCGATTGAAAGAAGAGCTTTGTTTGCGATGATATCGTCTTTGCCTTCAACCTTGATACGGAGTTTGCCATCTTCTTCAATGATTTCTTGCAGTTTCGTATCAGTCAAGATGGTCATTCCCTTACGTTCAAGGATCAAACGAATGTTCTTAGAAACTTCCGCATCCATGGCTGGCACGATGCGATCCATCATTTCGATGACCGTAACCTTAGAACCAAAAGTCATGAAGGCTTGACCAAGTTCGATCCCGACAACCCCACCACCGATGATCACAAGGCTTTCTGGTACTTCGTTCATTTCAAGGATGTCGTCACTTGTCATGACAAGGGATGATTCCATTCCTGGAACGTTAATCTTGCTGACTTTTGAACCACCAGCAAGGATGATTTTCTTGGTTTCAAGCAATTCAGAACCATTTACCAAGACATTCTTATCTTTCGTAATGGTACCGATACCCTTATGAACATCCACTCCATAGCTACGAAGAAGTCCTGCAACACCCCCAACAAGAGTGTTAACAACTTTAGATTTAGTTTCTAAAAGTTTATCCATATCTACTGAGAAACTTGGATTTTCAATAATAATACCACGGTTGGCTGCATGTCCGATATTTTCGATAATTTCAGCGTTGTGGAGGTAAGTCTTAGTTGGGATACATCCGCGGTTCAAGCACGTTCCACCAAGTTCAGATTTCTCAACGAGTGCAACCTTACCACCTAATTGAGCTGCTTTAATAGCAGATACGTAACCAGCAGGACCCCCACCAATCACTACGATATCGTAAGCGTCATCACTCTTATTGTCATCGTTTGAAGCACTTACTGCAGCTGGTGCTGGACTCGCTTCTGGTGCTGCTGCTCCAGCGGTTGGGATGTTTTCCCCTTCTTCACCAAGATAACCGATTACTTCTGTTACAGGAACAGTTTCTCCATCCCCTTTCAGGATAGCAATCAAGTAACCGTCTTCTTCCGCTTCCAACTCCATGCTGACTTTGTCTGTCATGATTTCAAGGAGCACTTCTCCTTCTTTTACAAATTCGCCGACTTTTTTATTCCACTGGACGATTTGTCCTTCGGTCATATCTACGCCGGCTTTTGGCATAATTACTTCTAAGGCCATTTTATTTCCCTCTTTTTCTTGTTTCTATTCTCTCTCGTTGATTAGACCAACATTGAAATCGGGTCTTCAATCAAGGCTTTCAAGTCTTTCATGAATTTGGCACCAGCCATACCATCGACAACGCGGTGGTCAATGGTCAAGCCCAAGCTCATGATTGGACGAATGACAATTTCACCATTTACAACAACTGGTTTTTCAACCGTTGCACTAACTCCAAGAATGGCAGAGTTTGGTTGGTTGATAATCGGTCCAAATGATTGAACGCCAAACATTCCTAAGTTACTAATGGTAAAGGTTGAGTTTTGCAATTCACTTGGAGCAAGCTTACCATCCAAGGTACGTCCGATAACGTCCTTGAAGGCTACCACCAACTCTGATAAAGTCATCTTTTCTGCGTTATAGACAACCGGTGTCATCAGCCCATTATCCATCCCAACTGCCATCGCCAAGTTGACATAGTTGTGAGTGATGATGGTTTTGCCATCTTCCGTCAATGACGCATTGATGTATGGGTGTTTCATCAAGGTCTTAACAACTGCTAGAGAAAGCAAATCTGTTACAGTGACTTTTTTGCCAGTTGCTTCCATGATTGGATCCAATACTTTCTTACGAAGGGCCAACATTTGAGACATATCAACGTCATAGTTCAAAGTAAAGGTTGGTGCTGTCAAGTAAGATTCCACCATCCGTTGAGCGATCACCTTGCGCATTGGTGTCATCGGAATCCGCTCAATCTCACCATAAGGTGTCACATTATCTGGAACTTCTTCCACCTTCTCGATTTGAGCCGGTGACTTAATGGTCTCGTTCTCAATATTTTCAGGAAGGAAAGCAAGGACGTCCTTCTTCATGATCTTGCCACGATGACCAGTTCCTTGGATCTCTTGCCAAGCAATATTGTGTTCTAAAGCAATTCGTTTTGCAAGTGGTGAAATGCGAACCACATTTGTGTCTTTATATGTTTCCACGTCTTCTTTGTGGACACGACCGTTTGCGCCTGAACCAGAAACATCATAGAGGTTGATCCCAAGATCATCCGCTAATTTTCTAGCCGCAGGAGTCGCTCTTAGCTTATCATCAGCCATGACCTCTCCTATTCTATTATAAGATACTAAGGGCGTCAAAAGTCAAAGTGAAAATAGGAAACTTAACGAAGAAACTTTAGTTTCTAGGTAAGTTTATCTTTTTCACACAGACTTTAGCCCGAGTTCATTTTTAAGATATCAAGGACGCAGAGAACTTTGTACCTAAAAAGATACAAAGTTTCCTCGTCTAATTCATTGGTTGTTACATAATTTATGTTATGTATTATTCTTTGTTGTATGTTTTACGAATAGCATCTTTGATGCTTTCAACTGTTGGAATCATTGCATTTTCAAGGTTTTGTGCGTAAGGCATTGGCACATCTTCCCCCGCACAACGGCGGATTGGTGCATCCAAGTAATCAAATGCTTCTGATTCAGAAATGATAGCTGAAATTTCACCGATATAGCCACTTGTTTTATGAGCATCATTGACAAGGACTACTTTTCCTGTCTTCTTGACAGAATTAATGATGATCTCTTTATCGAGTGGGACCAAGGTCCGTGGGTCTACTACTTCTACTGAGATGCCTTCTTCTGCCAATTCTTCAGCTGCTTGCATCACGCGACGAAGCATTTTCCCGTAGGTTACGACAGTGACGTCAGTTCCTTCGCGTTTGATTTCTCCGACACCAAGTGGAATCGTGTAGTCTGGATCAACTGGCACTTCCCCTTTTTGGTTGAATTCTGATTTGTATTCAAGAATGATAACGGGGTTGTTATCACGGATAGATGACTTGAGCAGTCCCTTCATATCCGCTGGCGTACCAGGAGCAACAACTTTCAAACCAGGAATATGAGTAAACCAAGATTCCAAAGATTGGGAGTGTTGGGCTGCAGAACCAACTCCGTTACCAGCAGCACAGCGGATTGTCATTGGGACTTGACCTTTCCCACCAAACATGTAGCGAGTCTTAGCAGCTTGGTTAACGATAGCATCCATGGCAATCACTGAGAAATCCATGAAGGTCATATCAACGATTGGGCGAAGTCCAGTCATGGCTGCACCTGCTGCTGCACCTGAAATCGCAGCCTCAGAAATCGGACAGTCACGGACACGTTCTGGACCGAATTCCTCAAGCATTCCTACTGAAGTTCCGAAGTCTCCACCGAACACTCCGACATCTTCCCCCATCAACAATACATTTTCGTCGCGACGCATTTCCTCAGACATAGCAAGGATAATGGTATCGCGGAAAGACATTAATTTAGTTTCCATAATTCTCTACTCCCCCTTAGTCTGCGTAAATATCTTCGAAAGCTGATTCGAGTGGAGGGAATGGGCTTTCTTCCGCAAATTTCACTGAAGCTTCAACTGCTTCTTTTACTTCTTCTTGGATCTGATCCAATTCTTCTGCGCTCGCAATCTCATTTTCAAGGAGATACTTGCGAAGGTTTTCGATTGGATCTTTCTTCTTCCACTCTTCGACTTCTTCACGGGTCCGGTATTTACCAGGGTCTGAAGATGAGTGACCAAGCCAACGATAGGTGACACTCTCGATCAAGACAGGGCCTTTACCAGAGCGGACGTGATCGACTGCTTTCTTAAATCCTTCATAGACATCGATAACGTTGTTCCCATCAGGAATAAACATACCAGGAATGCCGTAAGCAGCACTACGCTCATGGATATGCTCCACATTGGTCATTTTCTTGATATCTGCTGAAATTCCGTAACCGTTGTTGATACAGTAGAAAATAACTGGAAGATTCCAAATGGAAGCCATATTCACTGCTTCGTGGAAGACACCTTCGTTGGTTGCACCGTCCCCAAAGAAGCAGACAACAATCTTACCAGTTTTTTTCATTTGCTGAGTAAGGGCTGCACCTACGGCAATTCCCATACCGCCACCGACGATCCCGTTGGCACCAAGGTTACCGGCATCCAGGTCAGCAATATGCATGGAGCCGCCTTTCCCTTTACAAGTACCAGTATATTTCCCAAGGATTTCAGCCATCATGCCGTTCAAATCGATTCCTTTAGCAATGGCTTGTCCGTGACCACGGTGGTTAGATGTCAGCAAATCATCGTCGTTTAAAGCCAACATAGCTCCAACGTTAGCCGCTTCTTCCCCAACAGAAAAGTGCGTCATTCCTGGCACTTTCCCTTTTTTTACCAACTGTGCAATTTTTAAGTCCATGCGACGGATTTCTTCCATTTTACGGAACATTTCCAATAAGAGACTTTTATCTAATGTTGCCATCATTTCGCCTTTCTTAGCATTTATTCATTCTCTTTCATTCTAGCCAAAAATGAAAGCACTGTCAAAAATAATGCTCATATGATTTCACAAACTTTATTCCTTGGAGGAAGGTTTTATAAGCATTTTCAACTTAAAATAAACTATTTCACAAACTTTTCTTTCATGAGATTGCATTAAAATATAAAAAACCGATAGGATCCTATCCTACCGGTCATCATCTTATGATTGGCGTTGGCCAAAGTCATGAATCATTTGTTCCATTACTTCACGACTAGGTGTTGTAAGCATATAGAGGTAGTCCCCTTGAAGTTCCGCAAATGCTGCAGGCATGTCTTTTTTCACTCGGAATTGATGCTGGTATTTGGCCAAGACTTCTTCCTCTGAAAGGACATAGGCTGCATTGGCACGACGAGAAGTTGCCAAGCAATAAAGGGGTTCAAACTCAGAAGCCGGGAAGGGTTCCCCTGCTACGATGGCAGCATAGCCACGGTACAAATCAATCGAGTGAGCGTAGTTGTAGACGTCGATGGTAAAGCCACCTGCAGGGCGATTATTGTACTCGATCGCAATATAGTCATCCCCATCGCGGAAGAACTCAATGTGGAAGAAACGTTCCTTCATACCAAAGGCTTTGACAATCGCTTCCCCGTATTGACGCAATTTTGGATCCATCTCTTTAAGAACATAATAAGAGTTGTCCATCTTGTAGAGCATCAAATCGAGTGGCGTATAGGCATAGTCAAAAGTAGTCGAAAAGACAATATTACCATCGCGATCGACCAGACCATCAAAGGTACAAATCTCGCTAGAAGTGACAAATTTCTCAAAGAAGTACTCTGTATGGCCATCCCACTCAGCCTTGAAATGGTCCACATCTTCTGGCGTTTCGATCTTAAAGGTCGCTGCTGCTCCCACTCCATTATCAGGCTTAGCAATCAATGGCAACCCAATCTTCTTCACAGCCTTGTCAATGTCTTTTTCTGTTTTAACCACAGCACCCGGAACGACTGGGACTCCAGCTTTCTTGAAGAGTTTTTTCATTTCTGATTTAAACTTGGTTTTCTTCAAATCTTTTGGTTTGGCACCGAAGACATTGAATTGCTCCCGAAGCGCCGCATCTAATTCCAACCAGTACTCGTTATGGGATTCGATGCGATCGATTGGCCCGTGTTTGTAGAAAAGAAAGGCTACTGCTCGCTTCACTTCGTCTAGATTTTCCAAATTTTCAACTCGGAAATATTCTGTTAAGCTGTTGCGCAAAGGCTCATCTAACTGTTCATATGGCTCTTGACCAATTCCCAAAACAGTGATCCCTTTATTAGCCAATTCAATTGTAAATTGTTGGAAGTTTTGTGGGTAATATGGTGAAATAACGATATAATTCATTGAGGTCTCCTCCCTTTTTACTTAAAGATGCATTTGGCCTAGGAAGTATGGCATTTGCTTGCGCCACCATTCCCAATCGTGGGCAACATCATGTCCCCATTCAGCGAACCATGCAGGAATATTTTTGTGATCAAAGGCTTCTTTCAGTTTGTAGAAAGATGGAAGTCCATCTTGTTCCCAAGCTCCTAAACCAGTACAAACAACGATTTCGGCCTGACGGTAACGATCGATAAACCAGCCATCATTTTGGTTCCAAATATAATCAGATGGCGAGTTTTGATAAATGGCTTCATCGCCTCCAAAATCACCAACAAAGAAACGAGCGTCATAGACACCACTCAAGGCAATCACTTTGTTAAAGACATCTGGATGTTGCAAGAAGAAATTAAGCGCGTGGTAAGCTCCCATAGAACAACCAGTTGTCATCATCGGATCAAACCAGCCTGTTTTGTGTTTGATAAAAGGAATGGCTTCTTCAATCACATAGCGTTCATAAGCACGGTGCATTTCGGCACGATCGTGAGGATTCTTCCAATTACAAAGCCAGCTATCGCTGTCCACACTAGAAAGGGTGAAGAATTGAACCCGTCCTTCTTCGATAAACTGAGCACAAGCATCAATCATACCAAAGTCATAGTATTCGTTATGGCTTCCACCTGATGAAGCAAAGACCACAACAGGAATTCCTGCGTGTCCATAACGGTTCAAATACATTTCACGGTTGAGTTGGCCACTCCAGTGGCTTAAATGTTCAATATTCATAAGTTTCCTCTTTCTCTCTATTGATTTGTTCTGAGTCCATTAATCCCAATTTTCTGCCAAAAAACGAAGGCATTCTGGTAAATGTTCAGCCCAAGCTTCTTCGTGGTGAATAGCTCCAGATTGAATCCGAATGGCAATATGATTGAGATCCACCCCTTGTTGGATGACGTCATGACAATAACGAAGAGATGAATCAATATAGGCTTGCTTGATGTTCCCTGCCATTAGGGTTTTATCCGTTTCATCAGCTTCTTCAGTTCCCACATAAATGTAGATCCGTTGGTCTGCATATAATTTTTTGCGTTCAATATAGTGATTGAAGGCATCTTGGTGTAGCCAGTTAGCGGATGAAAAGACCCCTAAACAACCGATTTGATCTTGGTACTCTAAGCCCAAAAATTGGGTAATATTTCCCCCCAAGGAAGAACCAATCATGGCCGTATGTTCTCTGTCAGCAAAGGTCCGGTATTCTTGATCGATAAAAGGTTTCACTACCTCCATAACAAATTCGCCGTACTCAACTCCCTTGCCACCAAATTGCATTCCAGGAATATTAGATTCCTTGTATTTCCAGGCAGAGTATTCATTCATGCGTTGGAAACCATCATTATCGATCGCAACGACAATCATGCGACTAATATCGGGATTCCGCTTGATGGCTGGAATCACCTTCCAGGAATGACCCGCATAAGCTTCCTTGCTGTACAAAACGTTTTGCCCATCGTGGAAATAAACCACAGGGTAACGTCTATCTGTATCCGTTTCATAATTCTTAGGTAATAAGACTCGCACACGACGGAGTTTTCCGGTATAAGGCACTTTCAACTCGTGTGTCTTCATATCTAAATAAAAATAGGATTTGTTCATTGTCAGAAAACTCTCTATATTCTAAATTTTATTCATTATACCATTTTTAGAAGAAAAAGTCTGGATTTTCTCCAAACTTTTTCCTTTCATGTGTTATTTTTCCATAAATTGGGCCAAATCTTCTAAAGAACGTTCGGCAATTTTTTCATAGCGTTCTTTCTTATCCCGAATGCGTGGTCCTTCTAGCTCCTTAATAATTCCAAAGTTGACATTCATCGGTTGGAAATGTTTACTGTCGGCATGGGTGATATAGTGAGCCAGACTTCCGATAGCTGTTGTTTCAGGGAAGATGGCTGCTTCTTCTCCTTTGAAAAGGCGAGCTGCGTTGATTCCAGCAACTAAGCCAGAAGCTGCAGATTCAACATAGCCTTCTACCCCTGTCATTTGACCTGCAAAGAAGAGGTTTGGTTGTTTCTTAGAACGGTAGGTTTGCTCGAGGAGATTTGGCGAGTCCATGTAAGAATTGCGGTGCATGACGCCGTAACGAACGAACTCCGCATTTTCTAAACCGGGGATCATTTGGAAGACCCGCTTTTGCTCACCCCATTTAAGGTGAGTTTGGAAGCCAACGATATTGTAGAGGCTAGCCGCCGCATTGTCTTGGCGAAGCTGAACGACTGCGTAAGGGGTCTTAAATTCCCCATCACGAGGTCCTTTGTAATCATCCGGATACTCGAGTCCAACTGGCTTCATAGGACCATAGAGCATGGTTTTAATGCCTCGTTTAGCCATGACTTCAATTGGCATACAACCTTCGAAATACTTTTCTTTTTCAAAAGAGTTAAGCGGGGCTTCTTCCGCGTTAACCAAGGCCTCATGGAAATCCATAAACTCTTGTTTGGTCATGGGGCAGTTGAGATAGGCTGCCTCGCCTTTGTCATAGCGAGACTTGAGATAAACCTTACTCATATCGACGGTATTGACATCGATGATGGGAGCCGCTGCATCGTAAAAATAGAAGCCATCGCCTCCGTTAAGCTCATGAATCTTTTCAGCTAAAGCATCGCTAGTTAGGGGTCCTGTTGCGACCACTGTGATAGCATCCGTCGGCAATTCAGTGATTTCATCACGAATGACTTCAATCAGTGGGTGTTGGGACACCTTGTCGGTCACCCGACTAGCAAAACCTTCTCGGTCCACTGCCAGTGCTCCACCAGCTGGTACACGAGTCGCTTCTGCTGCTTCAAGGATGACAGAACCCAGACGACGCATTTCTTCTTTGAGGAGCCCGACAGCATTGGTGAGAGAATCCCCACGAAGAGAGTTGGAACAAACTAGCTCCGCAAAGTTGTCTGTTTTATGTTGCGGAGTGGATTTGACTCCCCGCATTTCATAAAGCTTGACCGGAATTCCCTGTTGGGCAATCTGGTAAGCTGCTTCCGAGCCTGCAAGGCCCGCACCGATCACATTGATATAAGATTGAGACATGACACTAATACCTCTTTGGGTATCAAAACACCCCACTGGACTGTTAGACACCCACAAATCTTTCTAATTTTCTACTTGGTCCATTATACCAAAAAGCCAAGTAAAAAGACAGGGAGGCTTTTCCTTCCTGTCTATACTTTAACTAATTATTTTCTTATGAACATAACCAAGCTGCTAGGAGAGCAGATAGGATACTAAATAAAGAGCCGATCAAGTAATACTCCGCAAAGGCTGGATTTTCCGAAATTTTATTGTAGCGGGCGATGGATTTGGCTGTAAACACCAGACCGATCGAAGCAAATTGCCCATAGACGAGACAGGCACCAATCACCAAACGCTCTAAAAAACCAATCATAGAACCAGCCCCAGTGATCGTATCCATTTTCTTCTTGCTGGTGGGTTGATACTTGGCAAACAGAATTTTAAAGGCAATATTGCTTGGTTTCCCAACTAGGAGGACATAAAAGATCAGATTTAAAGTGTCCAAGGATAGATAGGTCGTGCCATTCTTCGCTCCTAAAAGGACTAGACAGCTAACGATGGCGATATGCAAGACTTGATCCAAGGTAAAGGTCCAGGCGGTTGGTAATTTCAATTGCTTCTGCACGATCGGTTTTAAGAAATCTATTCCAGCATGAGTCAGTAAAATGACCAAGCAAATCCACCACAAGTCCAGATGACAGAGAGAAACAACGATCAGAGGTAGAGCTACATATAGAATGTGAAGGCCTAGCACCTTCTTATCCTGATCCTTGCGATCCGCCATCTTCTGACTTTGAAAATAATAATCCGATAACAAATGACAAATCAACAAGAGGATCAAGTATGGATTCGTTACAATACTAGACAATCCGCTCATGGGCCTCTCCTTTCTCTAAGCTTTGAATGCAAGCTAGTGCCGCTGCTCGTCCCCGTAAATAAACGCGAATACTGCTACTTTTTAATCGCTTGGATAGGGCACTTGGATTGAGCTCTAGCGATTGGGCCAAATCTTGCTGGCTAAAGGTTTCACTATAGACAGATCTCTTTAGCAGATTAAGCAGGATCTCTTCCTGACTCTCTCGCCACCCCGAACGTATGGCTTCTCCGGAAGCGATGAGCGCATTCACCACTAAGTCCTGGCTGTCATTACCGCTCAAAAAACAGATCTGGGTGTTGCCATAATCATTTTTCTGATGGACCAGATTAATAGCTGCACGAGCATTCCAATAGGCTGGTCCATCTGCACCGATACTTTGCAGAGGATCAATATCCGTTACAATCTCCCCGAGGCCAATGCCGAAACGAAGTTGAGTCGGCTTTAGTTCTGAACGCAGGGTATCAATGATTTGAAAAACCGGAGCATCCACTTTTAAAAGGGCCTGAAACTCATCGCCCAAAGTTAAGGTAAAAGCCGATGCTAGGCAGTTTTTAAAAAGCTCATTGATCTTTTGAAGAGTTTTTTCCAATTGTTTTTGCAGGTCAAAACGTTCTTGTACGGTTTTGGAATCAATGACATCTGCAATCAAAGCAAGATACATATGCTCACCTCCTTGTGTCTATTATAACGAAAAAAACGAAAAATGTCTATTATAACAGACATTTATAAAAATTGCTGTTATAATAGACATTTAATAACTTATTTCACTTTTTCTTCTTCGTAGTCGCCATTGCTACATACGACTTGTTTGCCGCCACCACGAACTTTTTTCTCAACTAAGTAGTGGCCACATTTTGGACAATCCCGACCGATCGGCTTATCCCAAGAGGTAAATTCACACTCTGGATAGCGATTGCATCCATAGAAGATACGGTTGCGCTTGGTTTTGCGTTCGATGATTTGTCCCTGATGACAGTCAGGACACTCCACACCGATTTCTTTGACAATGGCCTGGGTATGACGACAATCTGGGAAATTGCTACAAGCATAGAACTTTCCAAAACGTCCTAATTTAATCACCATCGGGCTTCCACAAACTTCACAATCAAAACCAGCTGGTTCGTCTTTGATTTGGATTTTTTCCATCTCTTCTTCAGCCTTGGCGACTTCTTTAGAGAATGGTTTGTAGAAGGCATCAATGACTTTTTGCCACTCTTCTTTTCCGAGTTCGACATCATCGAGTTTCCCTTCCATCTCCGCTGTGAAGGTCACATTGACAATATCTGGGAAAAACTCAACAATCAGTTTATTAACGATCTCCCCTAATTCCGTTGGTTCAAAGCGTTTAGCTACCAGCTTCACATAATAGCGTTTTTGAATGGTCTCAATCGTCGGAGCATAGGTTGAAGGGCGACCTACTCCATTTTCCTCCAACGTCTTAATCAAAGTAGCTTCAGAATAACGGGCCGGTGGTTGGGTAAAGTGTTGCTCAGGCTTGCTATTGACCTGCTTGACGATATCGCCTTCTACCATGTCCGGCAACATCTTGTTTTTGTCTGAATCATTATAAATCGCCAAATAACCGTCAAACTTTACCTGGCTCCCATTTGCCGTATACTGAACCCCATTTTGACCTAAACGGACATTCATGGTATCAAAGACAGCTGCTGTCATTTGACTAGCGACAAAACGGTTCCAAATCAAGGTGTAGAGTTTCAATTGGTCTTTGTCCAAGTATTTAGCAATGCTCTCAGGAGTATTGAAGACGCTAGATGGACGAATCGCTTCGTGGGCATCTTGGGCACCAGAAGCATTCTTCACACGGCTTCCATGCTTAGAATATTTCTCACCGAAGCGATCCACGATAAAGTTAGCTGCCTCATTTTGCGCAACCGGACTGATCCGTGTGGAGTCGGTACGCATATAGGTAATCAAACCTTGAACACCAGAGCCAATATTGATTCCTTCGTACAATTGCTGAGCGACCATCATAGTCTTGCGTGTACGGAAGTTAATCTTATTAGCTGCATCCATCTGCATAGAAGAGGTGGTGTAAGGAAGAGGAGCATTGCGACGACGCTCTTTCTTTTCAACTTTTTCAACGGTAAAATCTTTGCCATCTAAGCGTTCAAGAACTGCTTTCACCTCTTCATTGGTGTTGAGCTTCATCTTCTTGCCATCAATCCCATAGAAGCTAGCTTGGAATTGTTTGGTCCCTTTTTTGAAGACACCATCAATAGTCCAGTATTCTTCCGGCTTGAAATCATTGATTTCGTTTTCGCGATCAATGATTAATTTGAGGGCAACAGATTGCACGCGCCCTGCAGAAAGTCCTTTTTTGACCTTTTTCCAAAGAATAGGCGAAATTGAATACCCTACAATCCGGTCCAAGACCCGACGTGCTTGTTGGGCATCAACCAAATCCATATCGATTTGACGCGGTTCTTTAAAGGCATTTTTAACGGCATCCTTAGTGATTTCATTAAAAACCACGCGATTCTTTTCTTTGGCATCCAAGTTCAAAATATGAGCCAAATGCCAAGAAATAGCTTCTCCTTCTCGGTCCGGGTCACTTGCAAGAAAGACTTGTTTAGCTTTTTTAGCTTCTTTTTTCAAATCATTGATCAAGGGACCTTTTCCGCGAATATTGATATACTCTGGTTCATAGTTATTGTCGAAATCAATTGACATAGTTGATTTTTTCAGGTCTCGAATATGACCGACACTGGCCATGACTTTATAGTTACGACCAAGATATTTTTCGATTGTTTTCGCCTTAGCAGGAGACTCCACAATCACCAAATTTTTCTTGGTTGTACTGCTTTTCTTTTTTGTTACCACGTTTTATCCCTCTGTATTGTATAAATCTCATTGAGTTTAATACATTTTAAGAAAGATGTCAACTAGGAACTTCTCCTATAGGAAAATCACAATTCGTATTTCAATTCATCAAGAATGTCCTGGCCTGAGGTGACAAGCTTTGCACCTTCTTGAATCAGATGATGGCAGCCTGCAGATTTTCCATCTAAAATATTTCCTGGAATAGCAAAAACGTCTCGGCCTTCTTCCATAGCACGCTCACAAGTAATCAAACTACCTGAACGGAGTCGAGCCTCTGCCACAATCACAGCCTGACAGAGGCCTGCAATGATGCGATTTCTCTCAGGAAAATGAAACTTCAGTGGTGCCTGCCCTGGACCATACTCGCTCAAGATCAGATGGTGTTCTCCCATATGCGCTTGCAGCCTTTGATTGCTCTTTGGATAAAAGACATCTAGCCCTGTTCCAATCACTCCGATGGTCTTACCACCATTTCGTATACTGGCATAATGAGCGGTCGCATCAATTCCCTTAGCAAGTCCACTAACAATGACCAGTTCATTTCCAAGTTCCTTAATTATCTTCTCTACAGAACGAACCCCTTCTCGCGTGGTCTCTCGAGCTCCAACAACTGCAATCTTCGGTTTGCTTAACAGTTGCAAATCCCCTTGGTAAAAAAGGAGTACAGGAGGATTGTAAATCTGTAGCAATTCTTCAGGGTATTCAGGATCAAAAATGGATAGAGATGGGAACCGTTCAAACTCCTCGTGTAAATGGTCTTCATCTAGTTGTCGGTATTTGTCTACAAAATGAAGGATACTGCGACAGCGAGCGATCCTCGCTATCTCTTCTAAGCTTGGTAAGACTTGCTCTTTCCTACAGTAGTCCAAGACTCTCAAGACTTGCTCATTTGATAAACCGGCTTCTTTTAATTTAAAGATTTCAAATTTCTCCATGGTCACCTTCTACTTCCTCTCACTTATTTATTCGAAAAAGAAAAGAAAAAAGCTCTATTTCTAGAACTTTTTTTGATATGTAGAAGAATAAAAGTAAGTTGCAGCACCAATCAAGTTGCTTTCATTATGGAAGCGAGCCGCTTGTATGGGCAAGGCCTCAAATGGTTTATGCCCTTTTTGAGAGAGTAGGTTATGGTATTGTCGACTGATCTCATCGATCAGTAGCGGTTGGCTACTAATGCCCCCTCCAATTGTCACCTTCTCAAGCAGGAGCAATGATTGAAGATTAAAAATCAGAATAGCAATATCATGACAATACTCCCGAAACAAGGATTTCAGCTCCTCATGGCCTCCTTGATCAAGAGCCTTGAAAACGGCTATACCATCTGCCTTTTCTAGGTTTAAGATGTGACTAGCCTTCTCAACAAATTGAACAGCTGAACCGGTGTTTTCCAAAAGATTGGAAATACCTTGCAAAAAGAGTCCGCGATGAAAGCGGCGATTTTCTGGTGTTCTTTCTGCCTTATCAATAGTCCGAATGTATTCTGTCAGTTGCCATCCTCTCAATAGATCACCGTTAGAAAGAAGAGCAAGGCCGACTCCTGTCCCTAAGACCAAGGTCGCACCGCAAGAACAATCTTTTAGATTGCCAAGCCTTGCTTCCGCTAAACCTGCGGCTTCTCCATCATTGAGAACAGTGACGGGAACTTGAAATGTTTGTTCGAGTCTACTTGCTAGAGGAATGCCTCGTAAATATGGAATGAGACCACCTCGAAAGACAAAGCCAAGGCTCTTTTGGATCTCACCAGGGCATGAAATGGCGATCCCCTCGATTTCTTCCCTTACGGGTGTAATGATTTCTTCTAATCCTTGCCAAAACTCTTCAATCGTAGATGGTGTTGAAATTTTGTCTGTATGAACCAATTGATAGTCCGCATCCATCAGACCATACTTTATAAAGGTTCCTCCGATATCGACGGTAAATAGCATATCCTAATCCTCACACATTGATTTGACGGGTTCAAATGAACGCCGATGGATAGGAGTCACTCCCAGTTGGACGAGGCCAGCCAGATGCTTAGCCGTCCCATAGCCAGCGTTCTTCGCAAAATCATAACCCGGATATTCTTTATCAAACTCTTCCATCATCTGATCCCGAGTCACCTTGGCTACGATGGATGCTGCAGCAATGGATAAGGAGTTAGCATCCCCTTTGATGATACTAGTTTGGGGAATAGGAAGATCCAACCTCATGGCATCAATCAAAAGATGCTGGGGTTGAGGCTCTAGCTGACCAATGGCCTCCATCATGGCTAGCTTCGTAGCTTCATAGATATTAACCTGGTCTATCACTTGATTATCCTTGATGCCAATTCCGATTGCAATGGCGTTTTGGAGCACAGCCTCATAGATTTCCTTGTGTTTGGATTTTGGAATCTTTTTACTATCGTTGAGCCCTGGAATCTTACAAGCTTTCGGCAGAATGACGGCTGCTGCGACGACAGGGCCAGCCAGAGGACCTCTCCCTACTTCATCCACACCTGCAATAAGATCAATCCCTTGAGTATAAAGTTCTTTTTCATAGGCTAGCATTTTTTCCAAACGCAAATCTTCGTCCACTTGTTTTTGGAGTTCGCGTTTTCGTTTGCTGATAGCCGCTTGAACGCCTGCTCGACCATCAAAGATCAATTCTTCAAATAAGGGATGATCTAGATCGTCAATCGTTGCCAAACGCTCTTTGATTTCTTTAATCGTTGGCATCTATTTCACCTACACGATCAAGGGTATAGCGTCCCAAACGACCATCACGTACATCCTTGACAAACAAACTGTAAAAACGGTCGTAATCTTCACGAAATCCTAATTTCTGGGTCATTTCCATAATGATTTCAGGAGCTTCTTGTTCCAGATCCATTTGTTTAAAACGTTCCTGCAAAACAGCTGGATAATGCTCTTTAAAATAGTTAAGGCCAAAGATGGTCACTTCATCCATTGGAAGCAACTGGTCTTTGATGGCGCCTGTTAAGGCGAGCTTTAAGGCCACTTCTTCATCTTCAAACTTGGGCCAGAGAATCCCTGGGGTATCCAAGATTTCAAGGTCTTTATTGGTTTTCAACCATTGTTGCCCCTTGGTCACCCCTGGTTTATTTCCAACAACAGCAATCTTTTTCCCTGCTAAGCGGTTCATCAGAGTTGATTTCCCGGCATTAGGAATTCCGATGATCATGGTCCGAAGGGTTTCAATCTGAATTCCCCGTTCCTTTTGACGGGCAATTTTATCGGCCATCAAGCTCTTAGCAGCATCTGTGACCTTCTTAACCGTAGATTGCTCTTTGGAGTTGATAGCCAAGGTTTTGATGCCTTGAGACTCAAAATAGTCCTGCCATTCTTTTGTTGCCACAGGATCTGCCAAGTCTACCTTGTTCAAAATCATTAATTTAGGCTTATCACCAACAATTTTCGTTAACATAGGATTTTGGCTTGATAGGGGCAAACGAGCATCTACCAGAACCGTCACAAAATCCACAAATTTTAAATTTTCTTGTACTTGTCTTCTAGCTTTGGACATGTGTCCAGGAAACCATTGTATAGTTGCCATGTTCTCCATTCCTTTCCAGTTCAATCTCTTCTATTATACCATGTTTTCTGAAATCACTGTGATTAAGAAAAATACTAAAAAAGAAGCTACCTAAGTAACTTCTATTTTATATTCTAGCGAATTTGCTCAAAATGCAAATGCACGGCGATATGATCACCATAGCCGCTCCGTTCCAAATCACGTTGCAAGCGATAAGAAATATAGTGTTCAGCAATGGTAATATAACCAGCACCAAGTAAACGGTGCTCAACCATTGACTGGATCATGCTGATCGTCGCACGTTCCACTTTAGCTTCTTCCAAATCCATCACAACTTTCTTGGTCACTTGCGCCAAGTTTTGGCGAAGATCATCCGTCAAGACATAAACTGTTTGTGCTGCCTTCAAAACAGCTTGATAGATTTTATCTGGGTCAAATTCTACAACTTCACCACTACGTTTAATGACTTCCATCTTATTCTCCTTGATCATCAATATACTTCTATTATCTTAATAAATAGGGGATTTGTCAAGAATCTAAGACATCAATAATCCGGACGAAGAACTCCCGTAATGATTTCTTTGGTCGCGTGGTAATCCCCATCCACTACAACCTTGATAATGCGCTTCGCTTCCTCAGCAGGAGCTGGCACTAATGGTAAACGAGTTGGCCCTGCTTCAAAGCCCATATAGTTCAAGACTGCTTTGACAGGAGCTGGACTTGGATAAGAGAAGAGAGCATTGACTTTAGGGATAAATTGACGTTGGATAGCCGCAGCCTTTTTAATATCGTTGTGTTCAATCGCTTGGAACATCTCATGCATTTCATCTCCATTTGTATGAGAAGCCACTGAGATCACTCCATCAGCTCCAAGGTTCATCGCATGGAAAGCATCTCCATCTTCCCCTGTATAGATGAGAAATTCTTCTGGCTTGTGTTCAATCAAATAGGCCATATTAGCAAGGGTTGTACACTCTTTGACCCCGATGATATTTGGGTGCTCTGCCAAACGAAGCATGGTTTCAGGTGTCATTTCTACTACCACGCGCCCTGGAATATTGTAGATAATAATCGGAAGATTAGATGCATCCGCAATCGCTTTAAAGTGTTGATACATTCCTTCTTGGGATGGTTTATTGTAGTAAGGGACGATAGCCAATCCTGCTGCAAAGCCACCAAAAGCATCCACTTCTTTAACGAACTCAATCGAGTCACGGGTTTCATTGGTTCCGACACCAGCGATCAAAGGGACCCGTCCATTGACAATCTTTTGAACGGCCGCAAAGAGTTGCAATTCCTCGTCGTGGGTCAGAGTTGGACTTTCTGCAGTCGTTCCAGCTAAGAGTATCCCATCTGTATGATGAGCCAAGAGGTGCTCGATCAAGGCAGGAAGAGCGTCAAAATTAATGGTTCCATCTTCATGGAAGGGAGTGATAAATGCAGTGATGATTTTACAATCTTTCAAATCATTATAAGACATAGAAAAAACCTTTCTCTATATAAGAAAGAGGCTGGGGCCTGCTTGCCTTTGCCTCATGATCTGTTTATAAAACAAGTTGATTTGCTAGTTAGCTAAGGAGAAATCAAACTCTTCGAGTTACTGATTTCTGAATCGTGACGCAGTGGTTGATTGGAACTACTCATGTTTGCAACATTCGTACTTCCTAATCAACTGTGCGGGGGAAAAACTACGAAATCAAACTCTTCGAGTTACTGATTTCTGTTTTTCTCCCTATTTCAACTCAAATTTCAATTCAGCTGTTGGTCGTACGAGTCCACGTTCATGAAGGGTTTCTGCGATTTGGACTGAGTTCCAAGCAGCTCCTTTAAGGAGGTTATCTGAAACCACCCACATGTGGATCCCTTTTTCAGCATCCAAGTCTTTACGAATCCGTCCAACGAAGGTATCACGTGAACCTACAGCATTGACGGCTTGAGGGTAGATTTGGTGAGCAACATCGTCTTCAAGGACGGCACCTGGGAATTCTGCAATAGCAGCTTTCACTTCTTCGATTGGTGCTACTTCTTTTGTTTCAATGTAGACTGACTCTGAGTGAGCTGACAAGACGGGAATACGCACACATGTTGCTGAAACAGCAATGCTATCATCTTCCATGATTTTCTTGGTTTCATTCGTCATCTTCATTTCTTCGTAAGTATAGTCGTTTTCTGTGAAGACGTCGATTTGCGGAAGAGCGTTGAAAGCGATAGGGTAATGTTTTTTATCACCACCACATGGTAAGATTTCCGCTTTGACATCGCGTGGGTTGACCCCATCATTCAAGACTTCCTTCAACTCACGTTGGGTTTCAAGAATAGCTCCCATACCAGCACCTGATACAGCTTGGTAAGTAGACACGATGATACGGTCCAAGCCCCATTTTTGACGGACTGGTTCAAGAGCTACCATCATTTGAATGGTTGAACAGTTTGGACAAGAGATGATTCCGTTATGAGCATCAAGAGCATGTGCATTCACTTCAGGAACAACCAATGGGACATCCGGATTTTGACGGAAATAAGAAGTGTTATCAACCACTACTGCGCCTGCTTTTACCGCATAAGGTGCATATTTGGCAGATGTTGAACCACCAGCTGAGAAGAGAGCAATATCAACCCCTTCAAAAGCATCTTCAGTCGTTTCTTCGATGGTCACGTCTTGCCCTTTAAATTGCAAGACTTTTCCTGCAGAACGTGCAGACGCAAGGTAGCGAATCTTATCGATTGGAAGAGTAGATTCTTCCAACATTTTGATCATTTGAGCACCAACGGCACCTGTAGCACCGACAACAGCAACTGTGTATCCCATAGTAAATCCTCTTTCAAAATTTTCTAAAAATTGAGTATTTGTACTATTATACAATTTTTTGGCATAAATGAAAAGTACCAACAGTAGGAAAAAATCCTGATTCTAAGACCAGGATTTTTAATGGTTATTTATCATAAAAGCTCTTTAATTCAGGTCATAGTTCAAATCACTTAAATCTTTCTTACCTTGTGTTTCTTCAGCAAGAAATGGAACTTGATGGATCCCCTTTACACCTGCTACGATAGACGCTGGAAAGGAAACAATTTCTTGATTGATGTGGCTGACATTACTGTTAACAATTCGCTTCGCTGCAGCAAGATCTTCATTTTCGTCAGCAATTTCCTTTTGTAGGGCCAAGAATTGGTTAGAAGACAAGAGCTCTGGATAGTTTTCACCGACTGCACGAATTTTTGCCAAGACATCATTTTGATTGGTAATGACTTGATTGGATTCTTGAATAGTCGCTCCTTGGCGTAAAGAAACTAAATCAGTGAAAATCTGTTGCTCGTGCTTTGCATAGGCTTTGGCTACTTTTAGCATTTCCGAAATGGTATCATAGCGTTTTACGAGAACGATATCGACCGTTCTCTTTGATTCTTCAATGGTCACTAGATAGCGATTGAGACGATTTCCTACACTAATAAACCAAATAGCCAATAGGGCAACAAATATGATTAAGCCGATAATGAGATTCATGATGCTTCTCCTTCAAAAATTGCTGTTATTTCTTTAATTAAAGCTAGTTCTCTGCATAATTTATGATATTCAGATACCAAAGATAGTTGATCAATATCTTCTGGTTTTTGGGGCGTCGGAAAGATATAGCGATCGGTATACAAAGAAATAAATAGTTTCTTGTCTTTCAAAAATACACACATGGCATTTTGAGAAATTTGTCGATCAAACCATTCCAACATCTTAGGGGTGAGAAATTTACGGGCAGACAGTTCATCCGTGCAGTAGATATTGTAATTTTCGTTATTGCGAATATCCTCGGTTTCAATCTGAACTTCATCTCCTCTGGCTCCAGGATAAACCCCATTCACCTCCCTCTTAAAAAGAAATGATTTCTTGGTCGGAACCACCCGAAGATGACCCGAGAAATTGATCGGTAGACATAAAGAGAACACTTGTCCAAGGAAATCTGTAACTTCCACATGTTCCGTCCTCGTATGACCATTAGATGTCCGGTAACGAGTCTCTGTATGATGGGCATAGAGATTTGACACCGTTAGCTCTTTGTCATCATGAAACGATAGTTCTTTGAAACATAGAAAATCAGTCGACCGAGGACATAAATGCGAGAGAGCTTCAGAAGGGATGGAACCGTCCTCTTTGATCGAAGCTCGAGGAAAAACTTCCTTTAATACAGGCGAAAGGATATCATCAAGATAGATCTCATCGTTCGAACGAATTCGATCCTCAAACAAGGCTTTTCGTTTTTTATATTGTGGCCAATAATACAAACCAACAACTAAAAGGATCAAAGGAATAGCTGCAAAACGCAATAAAATGAGAGACAGTATGGCGCAAATAATACCAAAGGATCGCAAAACATTCCACTTAAGATTGTTCTTCATCTGTTCTCGGATCAATCCGATGGCATCCTGAAATTGTTTAGAGTTTTCAAGCTCCTCAATTTTATGCGAATAGTCTGTAGATGCTGAATCATTAGAATGATAGAAATCTCCCAATCAACTCCACTCCTTTCTGACCTAGGCACTTTACTATATTATAACACCAACATAACTTTGTAGCAACTGTATTATAATAGTTTTCGGTTCTTTGAGGAAACAAAAAAATCCTGATCCGAAGACCAGGATTCGAGGCACCTTTCGGTGAGAACAGCAGGTTCACACAACTGTTCAAGGTCCGCTCCTGCGTTACAATTGAATGTAGACCTCCTCAGCGCAAAAGGCTCCAAAGGAGCCAATCGACTCATCGCATGAATCTAGTTTACCATGAACATCCACAAACTGTCAAGAAGGTAAGTACTTGCTTCCTTCCCGAATGCTTAATGGTGACAACTGATCTCGATAGCGGTCGATAAAGGCCCCTACCCAATCCGGATTGACCTTGGAATAGTTGCGTAAGCTCCAGCCAATTGCCTTATTTATAAAGAACTCGCTTTGACCTAGATTATTGAGGATCACTTTTTCTAACAAATCCGTATCTGTTTTTTCTTTCCTCATAAGCTGGTGATCAATGGCAATCCGCCTCAACCAAAAGTCCTGATCCCTACTCCAATCCAGCATAACCTGTTTGGTTTCTGGAAATGTGAAAGTAATCTCTCCGATGATGCGGTCCAACTGATCAATACTATCCCACCAGGACTTGGTTTGAGCCAATTCCTTTAGCTTTGGAAAATCTTCAGGTCTAAGCTCCTTCTTCTTTTTATCCAGATAATCCATAGCAATATATTGAAACTCACGGTAAGGTTGCTGCCAACACTCTTCCACAAAAGTCCAATCAATTGGATCCTTTATGAAGGGTTTAAAAAACTCTCTTTCAATCTTTTTGAGAATTGGTTTTTGAACGCCAAGAAAGCTGAATTTATTTTTCATATAAGCTTCCATTGCTGAGACTTTCGCTGGATCAGCTTGGTTTTCTAACAATTTCAAAAGAATTTTTGTATCCATATGATTCCTCCTTTTTTACATCAAAGGTCCAATCAAAGAAAAAAGATAGCCACCCAGACGATGAACCATAGGTATTTTTGATAAACTTTCTAAAGTGACTTCCTCTGAGAGAGCCTGGGTTTTCTCAAAATCTTCTTCAATCTTAAGCACTTCCAGATTTTTGTAGAGATAAACCCCATCTTCAAAATTTTGATAGAGGCTTCGGTAGTCTGTATTAATGGTTCCTACCACAGCTTGTTGGCTATCAGAAACATAAACCTTAGCATGGACAAAGCCTGGGGTATAACGGAAAATACGGACGCCAGCATCCAAGAGGGCTTTAAAATAGTTCGTCGCAATATCAAAGGCATACTGTTTATCTGGAATACCTGGCATAATGATACGAACATCCACACCTCGTCTGGCTGCAAAGGTCATGGCTCGAACCAATTCATCATCCAAAATCAAATAAGGCGTCATGATATAGACATAATTAGTTGATGTATTCAGAAGATGTAAATAAACATTTTCTGCAACCTTGTGGTAGGTCGACGGTGAATTGCCATAAGGGAGTACAAAGCCCTGACTCTTTCTTTGTTGAGGTTTTTCTTGTAGATAGTGCTCCATATCCCTTTTATCTTCTATTCCAGTCACTGTCCACATGGTCAAAAAGAGAGCTTTTAGCGTTTGAACTGCTGAACCATCTAATCGAAGGGCCGTGTCCTTCCAATGACCAAAGCGTTCTCGTTTATTGACATACTCATCAGCGATATTAACGCCACCAGTATAAGCAACTTGACCATCAATCACTGTAATCTTTCGATGGTCTCGGTAATTGTAATAGGTTGATAGAATAGGCTTGACTGGTGAGAAGGCCTGGGCTTTAATCCCAACCTTGTGCAATCGCTCGATATAATCGTAGGACAAGGTAGTCATCTCATTCATCCCATCAAACATGACACGAACGTCTAGACCTGCCTTGGCCTTCTCCTCCAAAATGGCTAAAATCTCACCCCACATGATACCTTCGTCAATGATGAAATATTCCATGAAGATATAACGCTCCGCCTTTTTCAAATCCTCCAACAAGGCTGGAAGCATGTCATCTCCAAGTGGAAAATAGGTAACCTCTGTGTCTCTGTAGATAGGAAACTGTGCTGGACTATGCTCCAAAAAATAAGCTAATCTCTGTAATTGGCGATCACTTTGGGATAAATAATCAGCAACTTCTGGATCGGTGCTTAGATAGTCGGATGCCTGCACTGTAGCATCCTCAAGCCGCTTCTTCAAGCGTCTCACACCCAAATCAGCTAACGAAAAGTAAAGCAGAGCCGTCCCAAAAATTGGAAAGAGGGCAATGATAATTATCCAGGACAGTTTGGAACGAGAATCCATGGAACGATTGAGCAAGTAAAAGAAGGTAAAGACACTCAACAAGTGTTCCCATAATATAATGGATGGGAAATGCTCTTGTAAGCTGAGATATGAAAAGAAAAGAAAGGCCAATTCCAGTAAGAAGAACAGGAGAATAGGAACCTTTCGGTTAAGTAGAATTTTAGCCCATCTGGAGGGCTTTTGGGGTAACAGTCTAGCACTTTGTTCTTGCGTCATAAAAACCTCTTTCGTATAAAAACATCTTCTATGCTGAATAATTTATGGATTGTTTCAAGTGAAATGGAGCTTTCACTTCATTTAGCTACTGATCCTTAACAGCTCTTACTTGATTTTCCTAACAGGACCGTCTATGGTCTTTTGCATCCAGACGATATCATGCCATTTGTTAAACTTATAGCCAATCTTTGGGAAATGTGCGACTTGGACATAGCCCCGCTTTTCATGCATGGCAATGCTCGCTTCGTTCGGAACTGCGATACAAGCCAGAAAGCGTAAGTAGCCTCGTGCTTGCAACTTCTCTTCTAAGGCAGTATAAAGAGCCGATCCGATCCCTTGTCCACGCGCTTCTTTTGCGACATAAATAGATAATTCAGTGGTCCAATCATAGGCAGCGCGTGCATAATAGGTCGAGGCATAGGCATACCCCACAACTTTCCCATCCACTTCTGCGACCAAATAAGGAAATTGAGTCAGCGTTTTTGTGATGCGACTTTCAAATTCCTGGACAGTCGGCACATCAACCTCAAAGGTAATGGCTGTCTCTGTCACATAAGGTTGGTAAATCGCTCGGATAGCTGCTGCATCGCTGAGCTGAACGGGTCGAATCATCATAATGGCCTCCTCATTAGATTATACCTAGTATACCGATATGCCTTCTCACTGTCAATGAAGGACTAGCAGCAAGCAAAAAAATCCTGGAATTGTATCCAGGATTTCCATCCTTCTTAAACCGTTTGACGTAACCCCATCATCCGGTAAAGGAATAAAGCACTCGGAGCTTTCAAAAAGCTCTTTTGCTTGGAATTTGTTGCTTTTAAAACATAGTTAGGTTTGACTGTTTTAGTGACTGTCTTTGCTTGTTTAAGATTCAGACCGGTTTGTTTTTTAGACGGTTGAACTTTCGATGGTTGAAGGGGAACTTTCACTGCGCTTGCTTGAAGTGGTTTTTCTTTGACTTTCAAGGCTTGTCCAATTGGTTTTGAAGCAGGAGCAGATAGTCCTGCTTGAGCTGCATGAGAGAGTTGACTCATGGTTTGATTGTTTCTGACTTCGACATGGTTTAGGATACCTCCATTTGGATTGAGGTGATCGATCACACCTGTATCAAATGGCGCTACAAATACATTGTCCTCAATGGTGACATTTTTAATATCTCCATAGCGCGTTTCAACATCAATCGATCCACGATGCTTGTTGTAGATATCGCTCTTCGTTCCTGTACGCTCCAAGAGATTGTGGTGAACCCAAATTCCTTCTTCATTCAGATCAAAGTTATGGCCTTTAAAGACAGTCGTCAAGCGAATTCCGGCATCCCCGATATTGTCTTTAATCCGATTGTAGGCGATCTCATGGCCTTTCCCACCAAAGATTCCCACACCTCCAGCGCGCCAACCAAGTTCAATCGTATTGTGCAAGAATTTATTATTTTCTGCTACTGCCGATTCTGTTCCATCCGCAATACTTGACCAGCTGGCTAGTCCGTCATCTCCATTCCCGCGGATACTAGAATTGCGGACAATCGAATTCTTAGTCCCTTGGGCAAAGTTGACTCCGTCAGCCAGGTTATTGCGCAAACGGACATTTTCTACTACTAGACCATCTGTGTACTTCATATCATTTTTTCCAGCATAATCGCCAATCCACATGCCGACTTCAAAATGTTCGGCCCAAATATCGTGAATATGAGAATTCTTCCCTGGCGTTCCAGAAATGGCCTTGTACTGAGCATTTTCACCATAGCGTGAACGTAGGTTGGAAGAAAGATAGACATCGCTAAATTCAACATGGTTGTCTTGGTGAAGGAAGTCAAATCCACCGCCACCAGCTTGGTCACTAGTAAAATGCAGTTGGGTATACCAGATACCAGCCCCTGAAATCTTCATATCAGAAGCATCGATACCGACTTTTCGATTGAGATTAAATCGCCCAGCTGGGATATAGACATTTTTACCGGTTTGTTTTGCCTCATAAATCGCATCATAGAGGGCCTGGCTGTCATCAGTATCATCGTTTGGCGTAGCTCCTTTAGAAACAATATTGATAGCATTGTCCCCTTGAGCAATCGGGTCAGGAGCTTGCTCGAATTCCACAAAGTCAAGACCATAATGGACGTCGTCTGACCTGTTTTTCACCAGTGAAACCACATCTCCTTTTTGAAGCTGAAGTCCTGGAAGAAGGCTGTGTACTTCATCAAATTGGAACCGAGCGCGTGTATCCGCCTGAGCACTATCATGAACACCTTTGTCATTCAAGTACTGCCAGTTAGACATAGATGAAAGGTCCAATTGTTGAACACTGTGACCATTCACCTGTACATCGAGTTGTCCACTGGTTCCATCTGGCACTGTGTAGCGTACGGTTAAAGCATTGGCTGGTTCATTGACCTTAAAGGAGACACCATCTCCCTTTTCTTTTAAAGCGACATAAGTCTGATCAGAAGCTTCAATAGCTGTTGAGTGACTGTCTTGAGACTGCTCTACCTCTGCCTTTCCAAGGAGGTTCCCTTTGTCTGCCTCATAACGGGTGTAAGGCATAGATGCTCCATATTGGCTGGTATCTACTTGAGAGCTTGCAGGATCAGAGGTTATCGCTTCTTGCCCTTGTGTCTGGACTTGTGCCTGCTCTCCAGCTTGATCAGCTGCCACAGATTTTCCAGTCAAAAAACAAGCCCCCATGATCGCAATCACGACAGAAAAGACTCCAAGTTTAGACTTGCGAATGCCAAAAACGATATCTTTGTTTAAATGATTCATCACACATTTCTCCTTTTATTTTTTACAACGATTCTATCCTAATAAAAATTATCATGACAAACAAGGTGAATTGTGTGAATATTCTGTATCAATTTGTTGCAGAAATGTTAACCTTTCTATGTAGTAATATAAGAAAACAAGAAAAAAGAGGCTGAGAATGCTTTCTCAAACCTCATTTGATGACACGAACTTATTCCGCTTTTTTATTTGAAAATTGGCTATTGTAGAGCTCATAGTAGAATCCTTTGTCTGCCAACAAGGATTGGTGATTTCCTTGCTCGATGATTTGGCCATCTTTGAGGACAAGGATTTTATCTGCTTCTTGAATGGTGGACAAGCGGTGAGCAATGACAAAGCTAGTCCGCCCTTTCATCAGATTCTTCATGGCTTTTTGAATCAAGAGCTCTAAACGCGTATCGACGGAAGACGTCGCTTCATCCAAAATCAAGATTTTAGGATCCGCTAGGAGCGCACGCGCAATGGTTAGGAGTTGCTTTTGCCCTAGAGAAATATTGCTAGACTCCTGGTTCATTTCCATATTGTAACCACCAGGGAGTGTCCGGATAAAGTGATCGACATTGGCTGCCTTTGCAGCTTCCACAATTTCTTCATCCGTTGCCTCGAGATTACCAAAGCGAAGGTTTTCTTTAATGGTTCCTTCATATAACCAAGCATCCTGAAGCACCATTCCGAATTGTTTGCGGTAATCTTGGCGAGATAGATGACGAATATCATGACCATCCACCGTAATCGATCCTGCAGTCACATCGTAAAAGCGCATCAGCAAATTAATCAGGGTTGTTTTCCCTGCTCCGGTTGGTCCGACAATGGCCACCATTTCACCTGGTTTGACTTCTAGATTGAAATCGCGAATCAAGGGTTTGTCCGCTACGTATTGGAAATCAACGTTTTTAAAGCTGACTTGCCCTGTCAAATCTCCAGAGAGGGTTTCTGTCACATCTGCTACTTCATCTGGCTCATCCATGACTTGGAAAATCCGGTCTAGAGACGACTTAGCACTTTGTAGCTGACCTGCCAATTGGGTCAAGTTTTGAATCGGTTGGTTGATCTGCCAAACATATTGAACGAAGGCCTGCATATTCCCGACAGTCAAACGACCTGCTATCACTTGCAAGCCACCAAACAAAGCGATAATGAGATAAGTCAAATCTGAAATCCCATTTAAAATCGGCATCATTAAGCCAGAAATGAAATTAGCCTTGAACCCTACTTTTTGAAGGTGATGGGTAATATCATGAAATTCTTCCTGAGAAGATTTTTCCCGAACGTAGAGCTTAAGGACGTTAAAGCCTGTTAAATTTTCTTGCACAAAGCCGTTCATTGCCCCCAAAACATCTGCCTGCTCTTTAAAATAAGGCTGAGATTTTTTCATGATAAATCGAGCACTGAAATAAGTGATCGGAATGGACAAAATGACCACTAGCCCCAGTTGGATGTTTAAGTATAATACCATGCTAATGACAAAAAGCAAGGTAAAGATAGCATTAACGATTTGTAAGAAGGACTGTTGCAAGGCATTCGAGACGGTTTCGACATCGCTAGTAAAACGTCCCAGTAAATCTCCGAACTGATGCCGGTCAAAATAAGAAACGGGAATGTGATTGATTTTATGAGACAAATCATTTCGCATGTCCTGAACGGTCTTTTGAACAGCATTGGTCATAAAATAGTTGGAATAATAAGATCCCAACTCATAGAGGACCCCACGGAATAGATAGAGCGTCATAATGATCGCAATATAGGAGGTATTAAGACCAGCTCCCTCAAGACCTTTTGCCATATCCATGAGATTTTTTGTCAACTCCGTAATGGCAAGCCCCAAAACAAAAGGTTCGACAACACTCATGACGACACTCAGGATTTTTAAAAAAATGGACAAGCAAACTTCCAAGCGATAGGCTCTCAAGTAAGTCCATAGTCTACTAAAACTGTTTTGTTCTTGTTTCATCTGCTTCTCCTTTCTATTCCTCTGTTAATGATGGACTATCGAGCTGCGAATTGGCAATTTCACGATAGATCTCATTGCTTTCCATCAATTCATCGTGGGTTCCTCGACCGACGATTTCCCCTTGGTCCAAGACAATAATTTGATCCGCATCCATAATGGTTCCCACGCGTTGCGCTACGATCAAAACGGTCGCATCTCCTGTAACTTCTTTGAGACGCTTGCGCAAAGTGGCATCCGTCTTGTAGTCTAAGGCAGAGAAGGAATCATCAAAAATAAAGACATCTGGATCTTTGACAACGGCACGAGCGATGGACAAGCGTTGTTTTTGACCACCTGAAAGGTTGCTACCACCTTCTGCCAAATGCGTATCAAAGCGTTCCTCACGACTGTCGATAAATTCCTTGGCTTGGGAAATTTCAGCCGCTTGTTCTAGTTCTTGTACAGAGGCATCTTCTTTCCCATAACGAAGGTTCTCAGCAATAGTTCCTGTAAAGAGCAAGGCCTTTTGCGGAATAAAACCAATCTTTTGGCGAAGGGCTTTCAGATTGTAGTCACGGACATCTACACCATCCACCAAAATTTTTCCTAAAGTGACATCATAGAATCGAGGAATCAACTGCACAAGTGAAGATTTCCCAGAACCGGTCGAGCCGATAAAGGCAATGGTTTCGCCAGGTTTGGCTTGAAAGGAAATATTATGGAGAACTGGACTCTCCGTCTCACCTGGATAAGCAAAGGTGACATTGTCAAATTCCAAATAGCCACGAGATGCTGTCTCTGTTACACCATTCTCATTTGGATCAATCGAAATGGGCATGTCCATGATTTCCTTGAGCCGACGGCTAGAAACCGCAGTCCGAGGATACATGGTAAATAGATTGGCTAAAAAGAGGAAAGATAAAAGCGCGTGGAAGCTATACTCAATAAAGGCAACCAAGTCCCCAATTTTCAAACTACCGTCATGAAGAGGATCCAAAGCAAACCAGACAATCGCCACAATCATAGCAATGATGATCTGCACAAATAGGGGTTCTGTCAAACCAGTTAGTTTGAACAATTTATTCGAGTTCTCTGCGTAGACTTCATTTTCAGCCGCAAATTTCTCTTCCTGGAATTCTTCACGGGCAAAGGCACGAATCACACGAAGTCCTGTCAAATTTTCACGGGCAAACTGGTTGAGATGGTCGAGGGTCTTTTGTTGCTTCTCGGAAAGTGGACGTGTCTTAACTGCTACATACCAGACGACGACAGCAAGAAATGGTACAGATACCGCTACAATCCACGCTAAAGAAGGACTGGTCGTCAGAATCAAGAGAACACTAGAAACCATCATCAAGGGTGTGATGACCCCCATCTTCAACATAGAATCCGCAAACTGCATCAAAACAAAGGCATCAGAAGTCAAGCGAGTGACCAATGACGATACCCCGATTTGCTCATACTCGTGATGCGAGTACTCCTGTAACTTAGCATAGAGGTCATTACGCATATCGCGAACCATGGTGGTCGTTAGCTGGCCAACCGCGTAAGACAAGATAATCCGTCCCACAATCCCGAGCAAAATGATCGCAAACATGACCCAGCCCCAGAAATACAGCCGATCCACATCACGCGGGTTAATTCCTTCATCAATCATGCGAGCTAGAATCGTTGGCAAGCCCAAATTGACAATAACAAACAGGACCGCTGAAAATAGATTCAGGGCTAGCCACTTGGGATACTTTTTCAAGTAAGACCAAATATAAAGCATAGATGATTCTCCTTTTCCATAAATAATAACCTTGATCACACAGAAAAGAGGGAGCGAGACGAAATCATTTTCAAAGAAAATCATTCCTGCCCCAGTCCCATCTGTAGTCTCATTCATTATACCAAACTAGTCATAAAAGTAAAGCAAAAGAGCAGGTTTCCCCACTCTTCATATGCATTATTTCGTGCGTTTGAATTTAGCGTTTTTAAGAATCATAAGATCCCCTTGGTTGCTATTACTTAACTTAGAAAGATCAAATGTCAAATAATCACCATCGACCTTGTATGTAATCTTTTCTCCTTTACCATCATTTGACGAGATTGTTTTCTCTTTTTGATTGATTTTGACATCATAAGATCGCTCATTCTTTTGACCAGCGACTTCACCCGCGATGCTGAGGGTTCCTTTAGAATCTTTGATCTTAATAGAAACTTCAAAATTAATAACGTTTCCAATAGACTCTAATTGACTACCTGATAAGCCTTGCTCCTCAAGAATTTTCTTGAGTTCAGTTTTTGATGGTTTGTAGACATAAGTCCCATTATCACTTTTTGCACCACATGCCACCAAGAGGACTGCTGCAAAAACTGCAACGAAAGCTAAAAGAATACGTTTAATATTTTTCATAATCAATCTCCTAATGTATTTTATAATCAGATTTTACCACTATTTTAATACCGATTCAAGATGTTTTAAAGAAGAAAAAGAGCAGATACTCTCTGCCCTTCTCTTGTATTATTTTGTACGTTTGAATTTAGCGTTTTTGAACATTTCCAAAGCAGCTTCATGACCTGAACTCTTCTCACCAGATAAATCAAAAGTGAACACATCGCCTGAAACTTTGTATTTAACCTTCTCACCTTCACCTGTTTTAGATTGAAGAGTTTTCTTTTGTTGGTCAACTTTCATATCAAATGATTGGTCAGTCTTTTGTCCCATCATTTCACCTTTAATTTTAAGGCTACCTGTTTTATCTTTAATGGTCACTGAAACTTCCAATTTAACATTGTCGATCAATGCATCTACACTTGAACTTGGAGCACCTTGTTCTTCAAGGATTTCCTTCACTTCAGTTTTTGATGGTTTGTAGACATAAGTCCCGTTATCACTTTTGGCACCACATGCCACCAAGAGGACTGCTGCAAAAACAGCTACTACAGCCAAAAGAATACGTTTAAAGTTTTTCATAACTTCTCCTTTTTAGTTAGATTAACACTATTATATCAACAATTCAGGCACACGGCAATGAAAGTTTATAAATGTCATATTCTTGTAATATTTCTTGTATCAACAAAGAAATAGAATAAGGCGGAATTTAAATCCCGCCATGATTGCTTATTTAACTTTTTTGAACTTAGCAATTTTCATGTAGTTATTAAACATGTCTGTGTCACCCATCAAAGAATTCTTCACATCCTTAATCGTTAACACATTTCCTGAAACTTGATAAGTAATTTCCGCTTTCCCATACTCATTTTCTGAGACAAGAGTTTTAGCTTTTTGGTCTACTTCCAAATCAATCACTTGATTTACATTTTGACCACCTGCATTGGTGTCTACTTTCATCTCACCTTTCTTATCATTGATTGTAATCGAAATAGTGAATGAGTAATTATCACCTATCAAAGATTGAAATTCACTTGGCATAATATCTTTGATCTCATCCTTAGTAGGCTCAAACACGTAAGTCCCATTATCGCTTTTAGCGCCACAAGCTACCAAAAGGACGGCTGCAAAGACAGCTACAACAGCTAACAAAAAACGTTTAAAATTTTTCATCATCTTCTCCTTTATGATATGATTTATAGCCATTATAGCAACAAATTAGCAACATCTCAAGGGAATATAGCAAATGTAAAATCATTGTAACATCATTAAAACTGCACTATTTAGTGGGTTTAGAGAAAATAAAGAGAGCTACACATGTTAGCTTTATAAAAGCCCTCTATTCACATTCTATCATCATTATTTTCAACGACAAAAAAACCGAGGCCTAAACCTCGGTTTTCATTTTGATTGGAAACTCGATTATTTAAGAGTAACTGAAGCGTCGTTGCTTTAGTTGTTCTCACACAGCTATTTTTTACTTGGTTTCTTTACTTGGCGGGATTGTGGCGGGATTTGCAATTAATCCCAGCTCTCCTAATGCCTCTGTTATCTCAGCACCACCAGTAACAACTTGTCTATCATAGAAATGAGAATAGGTGTTTAGTGTTGTAGCCTTGTCTGTTCTTCCTGAGCGGGCCGATACATACAAAACATCTTTTTTTAGAACGTTTATCATAAATGAATCATGACTATGACGTAGACCTTTCCCAGTAATAACCGGAACCTTTGCCACTAGTGCATGCCTTTTTAACATTCGACTTAAGGTAGATTTGTTCATGGGAGAGTTAAACCGTGCTAATACGAAATTATCTTCTCTATTATACACTTGTACAGTTCTCCAATTTTTCAACACTTTAACAGTTTCGTCATCTATTTCTAAGAAACGCATTCCTGCCCTAGTTTTTGTCTGCTCTTTTCGAACGTATTTCCCATTCCCTTGATATTCGAGGGTAGACTGAATATGAATAACCTTATTTTTAAGATCTATGTCTGACCACTTTAAACTAAGACCCTCAGAGACTCGCATCCCCGTCATAAAATAGAGCCAGATAGTCGTATAAAACTGCCTCTCTTCATAAACTGTCTGATCAAAAGTTTTTAAAACCTTATCAAGTTCCTCTACAGTCCAAAATTCAGTTTTCGGTTTTTCTCCTTTAGGATTGTCTAACTTTCGACAAGGATTATTCTCGATGTATTCCAAGCGTTCTGCATAATTTAAGCACTTCTTCAGTTTACACCAAAGTCCTTTTGCGTAGTTTGGAGAGTAGTCTTCCATTAAAGATAATCTAAAATCCTCGCATTCCCGAATATTGATTTCAGACAGTTTCTTGTCAGCAAAAACCTCAATAAAAGTCTTATACTGAGGATAAGCAGTTTGATAGGTTACGGACTGAACAGTTTTCTTATAATAAGGCAAATAAACATCTTCCATAAATTTTGAAAATGGAATATCTAATTGTGGCCTATTTGCACTGGCACTAGCTATTTTAGCATTGTATTCAGTTCTTATCCTACAGACTTCGTCAAAGGCTTGCTTTTCTGTTTTAAAATCAATTCCAAATTGATCTTTATAAGATTTAACCCTAAACCTCTTTCGGTCACCCGTAGAAGGATCTACACTGAATTCAACTTCATAGTAAATTTTTCCTTTCTTATTTCGACTTACGCATTTATATTTTTTACTCATTTTGTTCCTTTCTTTCAGAAAGCAACTTAAAGCCGAGTAATTCTTCTACAATATACGTAGGAGCTAAATTAAGACGAGAATTATCAAATGGTGATTTACTTAATTCTACCACATTATTCGATAAAGCTCTAGATTCTTCAAATTGTCGAACAGCAATTAACTTTGCTTGTCTTATAATATCCCGTGCCGTATGTTCAGGAAAACCTAATTTCATTAATTCTGTATGATTTATTGTTTGCATTATCTCTTCCTTCTAATTCTTAATTACAGAGATTTCCATCTTTTGATAAGGCTTATAATAGTTCAACAAATTAGATCATTAACCAAAAGCCTTAAACTACTTTTCTTTAAAATAATTGTACATCGCATAATAGTCAAATTCCATCTTAATGCCAGTTCTTCCATTACGATTTTTTAAAACCACTAACTCAATCTCTCGTGGATTTCTCGATTTAGCTTCATTAACATCAAAGTGTTCTCGTCCAGTACCTTTAAGTTGAAGTCCAATTAAAACATCACTAGAGTATTCGATGGCTCCACTTTCCTTGAAAGACTGCATACTTACAATAGATTTGTAGTTTTCTCTATTAAAAGAAGAGATAGCGATCACTGGTGTTTTAAAGTCTCGGCTGATCCTTTTCAATTCTATTACCGATCTATCTGTATTTTGTTTTTCAGTTAATCGTACATCCACCGGATATAGAATTTGTAAGTAATCAATAATAACCACGGGTACTTTTCCAGTATATTTGATATGCTTTTCAACAGTTTCCCGAATTAGTCCCACACCAATAAGTCCAGTACCTTCTACAATGTAAATATTTTTGCAGTATTGAGCGTAATTTTCTCTAGCTTTTTTAATCAAATCAATCTCTGGGGTGCTGTAACCTGCATATCTACTCCCCTCAGTAATTCCTCGTGCTGTTTTTGCATTCCTGATATCACTATTAGAGGCAATAGATTCGATAACAGTGTGACGACTAATACTTTTACTAATTATTTCCCACCTAGACATTTCAATACTAAAAATCAAAACATCTGTTCCCTGTGCTGCAATTTGATCAGCAATCTGAGTTACAAATGTTGTCTTTCCAAGGGAGGAAATTGCACCAACACAATACAAGCCTTCGTAAAGACCACCTTCTAACAGATCATCTAGACCTTCAAAATTTGTTTTAATACATGTATTATTAGAACCATTCGTAATGCCATTAAAAAACTTCGAAAGATGATTAGCTGTTGAATATTCAAGATACCGTTCTTTTTCACTTTTTGTTTGATTGATTGCATTTTCCACCATTTTGTTAAATACTCCTTTATTTTTCACTAACATTTCGTTAGGATCTTTTACATCATCAATAGTTAATTTGTAAGAAATAAATTTTATCTTCTTACTTCTAAATTGCTCTGCTAATTTTAGTTCAGCCTCTCTCCCCTTTTCATCTTGGTCCAATGAGAGAATGAATGTACGATCAACTTTTAGATCAGAAATAAGATTAATTAATTTATTTATATTTCCAATGCTCCCAAGTCCTACTGCCTTTCCACCAACTTCAACGATGCTCATGGCATCTATTTCGCCTTCTACAATAAAAATTGGATCCGTTGAATTTTTGAAGAGTTCACTTTTATTAAAAAGATCGCTTCCTCCCACTTTCTGTTTAGTATAGTTCAATTGATATTCTGGTACAATTTCTCTTGTATCACGAGCAAAATAACAACTTTCACTTAAAGGAATAATTAACCGAGGTGTTTCAGGAACATTAGGATTAGTCACATGAGGATGTTTCCATTTTTTTACGTAGCCAACTTTAAATCGGTGGACTGTTGAAAAACTCAACCCTCGTTTAAGAAAATAGTCAGTTTCACAGAGATGCTTTGTGGCCTCATTATAAAAGCTTAAATAATTATCTTTTTTCTCTTCTTCCTTTAAAGGAAAGATAACATTGGAATTCAAACATTCAGTCCTCTGGTCCTTGAATTCATCACATTCAGTTGATAGATTAAACAACTCTCTGACACGCTTCAATTGATCCTTAAATTTATCAATTCCTTCTACATAGCCGATAAGATCAAAGATATCTCCACCTCTATCGCAAGAGAAACACTTCCATTGGGTTTCAGCGTAAATATGAAAAGCACCAGTTCTGTTTCTTCCTTCACCACTGTGGCAGAGGGGGCAAATATATGCTCCTTTACCACCTTTACGACTTGATTCAGAGATTTGTTCAATGTATGCTTTCAAATAAGATTTTTCTTCTTCAAACATTTTTTTCTCCTCTTGTAGTTTCCAGTAAAAAAATAAAATCCGGACTTTTTTTCTTACAGGCAAAATTATAGCATTGCCTTCAATACGAAAATTGAAGGCATATGCTGCTTATTAATATTATTAGTATTGAAAATCAGAGATGCTAAAATATCAGTTATACCAAGGGTGAAAAATTTTTTTACAAAATCAACATACCCCAAATTCTAATTCAACATACCCCAAATTCTAATTCAACATACCCCATAAATCCTGATTTAATCGAAGTAAATCGATAAATCAGTAAATTTAAATCCCTAAAACTTTAAAACGAATTCTAAAATTTTTAAATTCAAAAAATGATTCCATTTCTAACTGTTTATCCGATAAAGGATTGTTATTAGAATCACAGTATTCCCAACTTATCAGGATTTTATCATTGACTAGTTTAGTAAGTGAATTATCAAGGCTCTCCTCAATTCTTGAATTCCAACCACCTTTTTTCAATCTAACTTCTTCGATTGCAGGAATTTCAGGACATACATTCAATAGAACTTCAACTGATATGACTTCATTAGTCTTTTTTCTTCGATTATTATGGTTACTTTGATGGTAGATTAGTTTCTTTGCAAGAGAATAAACATTTTTACTACGCTCATCAATTTTAAAAAGTCTGATGGGGAAATTAGTAACATAAGAAGTAATTAAATATCTAACGAATTTTTCAGTCAATTGAACTGTATAAACTTCTTTTTTGCATTTGAATTCCTCAATCAGTTTCATATCTTTGAATTCTTTAATTTCCGATTTTCTCTTTTCTGCAGTACTAATAGAAAGATCGTTTAGCAAGCTTAATGCTTCTTCAATGATACGACGTACATTCTTCTTCGTTGAAATGCTTGCTGGGTTAGATTTCCCCAACAGTTCTGCATACTGTTTAATTGAAAATTCAACCACGCAATTAACAGCCTCTTCTTCACTTAGTTTATATTGGTTCTTCTTCCCGACAAGAAAAATCAATAAATCCAACATCTTCAAAACTCGGAGTTTGAAATAATCTTTGTTAGCATCAAAGTTTTCAATATGAATCGTACCAGTCCCTAAATGAATAGAAGTTCGATTAGTGATCGGATCCCTTACTTTGTCAACTGTTTTCAAATTAACAGAAGTTAGCAAATTCAAAGTCGGTGCATTTAAAATCTTCTCGATTTTCTCTTTTTTATCTATAGGCATTATATAACCTCTTTTATATTTATTTGAAAAGAGTTTGAGAGCAAAAAAAAGAGTTGTAGCTGATGCTACAACTCTCTTGCACTCAATAAATTTTTCTTTCCATACTAATAGTCTGCCATTTTTTGATAAAACTAAAAAAAAGAAAAATCAAAAAAAGTCACCCTTTTCTACCAAAAATTGCTCCATTTTTTCTAAAATTTAAAAAGGACACTTTACAAAGTGCCCTTTAAAATAGCCTAAATAGCGATATTTTAAGGATGATAATACACATTATAAGATCTTCCATATAGGATTAAAATTTTTTTGAAAAAATTTTTAATGACCAAATTAAAAAAATTTTTTAATTTCATACCTAGGATTATAGTTTCAACTGAAGAACACTAAATCATTCCTATACGGAGAGACAATTTGTATAGTTATTTATGATTTATTTCAATCCAAAGCCTATTTTTCTTCTAATTCCAAGATTTGATTTTACCTGAAAAAGAAAGCTGATAAATTAACATTCTATTTATGTTCACGGTGAAAAAATAAAACATTTTGTCTGTTTAGCTACCAAAATGATACCAAACACATTTTGGTAGCTAAACAGAATTTAATTATACTACAAACACATTTTTACTTATCTCAACCGCCTCCAATATTTCTTTCTCAGTAATTCTTTCTCTATCTTTTATGACAGATTCCACATGTTTTTCAATAAAATCTCTCGCGTACTTTCTACTTTCCTTTTTCTTCTGAAACATATTTTTAAGTAAGTTGTCTAACTTATCGTTAAAAATAGCTTTCTGAACTTTTTCTAATTCATCTTCTGACAATGCAACAATAATTATGATATCAATAAATTCTTCTTTTAATTGAGCAAACATCTCTACTCTATCATCTACAATCATTGAATTTCCCAAAGTTAAATTATCTCTCAGTGTCCCTTCAAATACATAGGGATCCTGACTAACGTATGCTAACTTACTTCTTATATGAAGGAGAGAACCAATTTAGTCCTCTCCAGATTGTAACTTTTTATCAAGCCACTACAGTTGACAATGAGCCTTTATTATTAATTTGACCCTAAGTCTTTTTCTACGATTCTTAATCCGATTGGAAAATCATCTTTTCCCAATTTTAATTTCTGTTTCTCAATCAACTTAGCATCCTTGAGACTATATTGTAATAAATGTCGACCAGTAGTTAGATACAACATATTTTCATTTGAAATTGTAAGAGAATTTATTTCTTTTGGTGTTTCACCTGAATCGTCATCCAACACAATGGCTTTTATAGTTTCATTTTGTAAATCAAGAACAGATAAAATATTCTTTCCTTCTACCTCGTGCTTGACGACAAGGTAATGATTATCTGGACTTGGATAAAGCATATTAGGATAAGGATTGGGTAAGGTAAATAATTTCCTTTCTCCAGTGTGCAAATCGATTGACAACAATTGGTTTCCTGCCACCTTCTCAAAAGTATCTGTATCACGAATTGCAGAGATACTTACGAATGCCCTATCTTTGACAATTGCCAAGCCTTCTAACATTTCAACCTTTTTACCATCTGAAGTTAATCGAATTCTATCTTTTTCTTTCCAATGCTCTTTTTCATTTAGTACTATTAAATCTGAATCCAACACGCCTTCTGGACGATTTCGTTTTGGATCTTGATAAGCAATCTCAGCATATACGTTAGAATTATTTGCAACAATCTGACTCGAAATTGCTGTCATTTGGTTAAATTTTTTCTGAAAAACTTGCTTTCCATTAAGAGAAAAGACTGTTAATATTCCTGAGTTTGCATCTGTTTGAGCAGTATAAAAGTAATTAGAAGAGATACCTGATCCCATCATTGCATAATTCTTAGTATGATTTTTCCTTATCTCGCCTTTGGAAAAATCAATTGAAATGATATTTTGATGATCTATTGGTGCAAAATCATCACCTTCCGTTACGATCATCTTATCACCACTGTTTAAACACGAAAACCA
>ERZ857750.182-NODE-182-length-95545-cov-6.411876_pt1 | contig 95545 bp, 84 predicted proteins | sample MGYA00519915_ERZ857750 | MGnify/ENA primary metagenome ERZ857750 (study PRJEB31778, sample SAMEA3449358) | human gut metagenome | biome: human gut; feature: human-associated habitat; material: faeces | place: United Kingdom | collected 2010/2012 ...
TTTTTAAGAAATCTTCAGGGTTGGTTATACTGTTCAATTATCAAGGTTCTTTGTGTTTTGTATTGTCTGTCTCAGCGACAGCTTCTATATACTAGCACACTTTCAAGCGTTTGTCAACAACTTTTTTAACTTTTTTCAAATCTTTTTTTCGAGATTTGAAAGTAAAGAAAAATAAAACCTTTGCGCTGCCTTACGGCAAACCCAAAGGGTGACACAATACATATGGGACTGCAAGTAAATCTAATAACCTTTTGTTATGATACTACACTTTCCTAAAATAGAAACGGAGAAAGAGGGATTTGAACCCTCGCACCGCGCAAACGGTCTACACCCTTAGCAGGGGCGCCTCTTCAGCCACTTGAGTATTTCTCCACAACTATAACTTATATGAATTGCTTAAACGCATAAATGATTATAACCCATGTTTCACTTAATGTCAATACCTATTTTCATTTTTTTTCAAAAAGGGACGCCGAAGCGTCCCTCACAACATTATCAGATTACACTTCTTTAGAACCTACAGTCTCCTCAGAAGTCTCAGCAAATTCTTCTTCCTTAGATTCTTCAATAAGTTCAATGCTTGATACCTTAACGTTTTCCTGATCTACCTGCATTAGCTTAACACCGCTAGTATCTCTTCCTAAAACAGGAATAGTATCTGTCTTCATACGAATCACAGTACCTTCCGTTGTTATTAACATCAGCTCATAGCCCTCTTTATATACCTTTACGCCAGCCAAATTACCGGTCTTTGCATTGACGCGATAGCAGCGAATACCCTTACCGCCTCGATTCTGGTCTTTAAATTCACTCATAGCAGTCTTCTTGCCCATACCCATTTCGGATACAAAAAGAAGCTCACCATTCTCCTCTGCGACCTGCATGCCAATTACACTGTCTCCATCTGCCAGGTTCATACCCTTTACACCCATGGATACTCTTCCCGTTGCTCTGGCATCATTTTCATCAAAGCGAATACACTGACCCAGATGTGAAATCATGATGATATCACGCTTTCCATCTGTAACATGAACGTCAATCAGCTCATCACCCTCGCGCAGACTAATTGCCGCCAATCCTACCTTACGAATATTTCCATATTCCGACAGATTTGTTCTCTTAATCATGCCAAGCTTTGTTGCCATGGTCAGATAACCAGACTCATGTCCCTCATTTCTAAGAATCGAAGTTACCTTTTCACCTGCCTGCAGCTGCAGCAGATTAATAACAGCTGTTCCTCTTGCAGTACGACTTGCCTCAGGTATCTCATAACCCTTAAGCTGGTACACTCTTCCGAGATTTGTAAAGAAAAGAACATAATCATGATTATTAATTGTAATCAGATCTGCAATATAGTCCTCATCTAAGATATTCATTCCTTTAATACCTTTGCCGCCTCGGTTCTGCGCCTTAAAGTGATCTGGGGACATTCTCTTAATGTAGCCAAGCTTTGTCATAGCAATAACAGCTGCCTCATTTGGAATTAAGTCCTCTGCATTAAATTCATCCTCTGCCAGCTCAATTGCCGTTTTACGGTCATCACCATATTTAGCCTTAATCGTAAGAAGTTCATCACGAATAACGCCAAGCAATACCTTCTCATCACCTAAAATACTCTGCAGGTAAGCAATTCGCTCCTCTAGCTCCTTATATTCATTTTCCAGACGATTTCGCTCCAATCCAGTCAATGCGCGAAGACGCATATCTACAATTGCCTGAGACTGGGCATCTGAAAGACCAAACTCTTCAATCAATGATGCTTTTGCAGCTACTACATTTGCAGAACCACGAATGATCTCAATCACACGATCTATATGATCCAGTGCAATTAACAGTCCCTCCAAGATATGAGCACGCTCCTGTGCTTTACTTAAATCGTATCTGGTACGTCTTGTTACAACCTCCTCCTGATGCTGCAGATAATAATACAGCATATCATGGATATTAAGGATTCTTGGCTCGCCGCCGACAAGCGCCAGCATTATAACACCAAATGTGTCCTGCAACTGTGTATGCTTCATAAGCTGATTTAACACCACATTAGGATTTACATCACGGCGCAGTTCAATTGAAATTCGCATTCCTTCACGACTGGACTGATCGGCTAAATCAGTAATTCCATCCACACGCTTATCCTTTACAAGCTCTGCGATCTTCTCGATCAGCTTTGCTTTGTTGACACCATAAGGAAGCTCCGTTACTACAATTCGGTTCTTGCCATTTTGCATCGGCTCAATGTTTGTTACTGCACGGACAATAATCTTTCCCTTTCCAGTACGATATGCCTCTTCGATACCGCGTCGGCCAATAATTGTTGCACCTGTTGGGAAATCTGGTCCCTGAATAACACTCATAATCTCCTCAATCTCTGTATCACGATTCTCGTCAATACGGTTGTTAATCATTTTAACAACTGCATCAATTGTCTCTTTGATGTTATGAGGCGGAATATTTGATGCCATTCCAACTGCGATGCCAGTGGTACCGTTACACAAAAGATTTGGGAAACGGCAAGGAAGCACATCTGGCTCTTTCTCTGTCTCATCAAAGTTCGGACTGAAATTTACAGTGTCCTTATTGATGTCTGCAAGCATCTCCATTGCAATCTTAGACAGACGCGCCTCCGTATAACGCATGGCTGCTGCGCCATCTCCATCCACAGAACCAAAGTTTCCATGGCCATCAACAAGCGGATAATGGGTAGACCACTCCTGCGCCATATTGACTAGTGCTCCATATATTGAGCTGTCTCCGTGCGGATGATATTTACCCATGGTATCGCCGACGATACGTGCGCATTTACGATGCGGCTTATCCGGACCGTTGTTTAACTCGATCATGGAGTATAAAACTCTTCTCTGTACTGGCTTTAAGCCGTCTCTAACATCAGGCAGCGCTCTCTGAGAGATAACACTCATAGCGTAGTCAATATATGACTGCTCCATCGTTTTCTTCAGATCGATCTCCTGCACTTTATCAAATATGGTTTCGTCCATGTTTCCCTCTCATTCTTACTATGCATCCTTATATCCCGACAGACCAAATTGGTCTGTCATCAGATATCAAGGTTCTTAACATACTTTGCGTTTTTCTCAATAAAGAGTCTTCTTGGCTCAACGCGGTCTCCCATCAAGGTGTTAAAGGTAACATCAATATCTGATGCGTATGACTCGTCAAAGTTTACCTTCAAAAGAACACGATGCTTTGGATCCATTGTAGTCTCCCACAGCTGTTCCGCGTCCATCTCTCCAAGTCCCTTGTATCGCTGGATCTTATTATTTTGGTCTCTTCCTACCTCATCAAGAATTGCTGCAAGCTCCTCATCTGAGTACGCATACCAGACCTTCTTGTTTTTCTCCAGCTTATATAACGGCGGCTGTGCACGGTATACATAGCCCTGCTTGATTAACTCCGGCATAAAGCGATAGATAAATGTCAGAAGCAGTGTTGCGATATGAGCACCATCAACATCGGCATCAGTCATGATAATGATTTTATGATAGCGAAGCTTTGTAATATCAAAATCTTCATGTATACCTGTTCCAAATGCTGTAATCATAGCCTTAATCTCTGCATTTTCATATACACGATCAAGTCGTGCCTTCTCAACATTTAAAATCTTTCCTCTAAGAGGTAAAATTGCCTGTGTTGCACGATCACGCGCTGTCTTTGCAGAACCACCAGCAGAATCTCCCTCTACAATGTAGATCTCGCATTTTTCTGGATTCTTATCAGTACAGTCTGCTAACTTGCCTGGAAGCGTCATTGAATCAAGTGCTGTCTTTCTTCTTGTCAGATCACGTGCCTTTCTCGCTGCCGCACGTGCACGCTGTGCAAGAATTGCCTTGTCACAGATCATCTTCGCAACGCTTGGATTTTGTTCCAGAAAATATGTTAACTGTTCACTTACAATTGCAGATACAGCACCTCTGGCTTCATTGTTTCCAAGCTTTTGCTTTGTCTGACCTTCAAACTGCGGATCCTCAATCTTAATGCTGATTACAGCAGTCATACCCTCACGGATATCCTCACCAGACAATGAATCCTCATTGTCCTTTAAAAGCTTATTTGCTCTGGCATATTTATTAAACAGATCTGTCAATGCCGCCTTAAAACCAGACAGATGGGTTCCTCCCTCTGGTGTGTTGATGTTATTGACAAAGCTGTAAATATTTTCGTTGTAGTAATCGTTGTGCTGAATTGCTACCTCAACAGCAACGTTATTCTTTGTTCCTTCACAGTAAATAATCTGCGGATACAGCGGCTCCTTCGCACTATTTAAGTACTCAACAAACTCCTTAATTCCACCCTCATAGTGGAATGTCTCGCAAAGATTTGGCTCCTCACGCTCATCCGTCAGAATAATTTTCAATCCCTTTGTCAAAAACGCCATTTCACGAAGACGCTCTTTAAGCGTATCATAATTGTAGACTAAGGTATCAAAAATTTCACCGTCAGGCTTAAACGTAACCTTTGTTCCATGCTTGTTTGGATCACAGGTATCCACTTCGGCAAGCTTGTTTACTACATGACCACGCTCATAGCGCTGCATATAAACCTTGCCCTCATGATAAATTTCAACTTCAAGCCAAATGGAAAGTGCATTTACGACAGATGCTCCTACACCATGAAGACCTCCTGAAACTTTGTATCCTCCGCCGCCAAACTTTCCGCCTGCATGAAGAATTGTAAATACAACCTCAACCGCTGGAATGCCAGCCTTCGGATGGATTCCAATCGGAATTCCTCGTCCATTATCAACAACTGTAATTGAATTGTCTTTATGAATGATCACATCGATCTTGGTGCAGACACCTGCCAGAGCTTCATCCACGGCATTGTCTACTATCTCATATACCAGATGGTGAAGCCCTCTCTCAGATGTGCTTCCGATATACATGCCCGGACGTTTTCTGACTGCCTCCAGCCCCTCCAGTATCTGAATCTGACCTGCTCCGTATTCGTCGCTCATTGTGTCCTCCTCACTGATTAAAAAATCGTTTCACTATTCAGGGAATTTACCCTAGTCACTACGCCCCGCTCCACATGATAAATCTGATCCATGTGAAACCGGTGCCTTACAAACTCCTCTAGACCTGTACATGTAATAAAGGTCTGAATATCATGAATGCTGTCCAGCAAATAGTTTTGTCTGCTGCTGTCCAACTCGCTAAGTACATCGTCAAGCAAAAGAACCGGTGTATCATTTACCTTTCGCTTTACAATCTCAATCTCCGCAAGCTTTAATGCAAGCGCTGCACTTCTTTGCTGCCCCTGCGATCCAAATGTACGGATATCTGTCGTTTGTCCTGTTGCCATATTTTGTACACGAAATCGAATGTCATCACGATGTGGCCCCGTCAGTGTTGTCTTTTGCCGTATCTCCCTCTCTCGATTAATAAAAAGAATCTCATCAAACCTATCAGCAGATACATTTGGCTCATACGAAACTGCCAGCTGTTCCCTACCGCCTGTCAGGGAATGATAAATCTGTGCGATTACTGGTGCAATCTCACCAACAAATGCTTCCCTAAGCTGTACAATTTTTTTTCCATGCTGAATTAGCTGTGCATCCCAGACATCGAGCATTGCCTGTGCATCCTTCGACAGATCTATCTCTTTTAACAGTGCATTTCGTTGTGTAAGACATTTATTGTAATGCGTCAAAAAATGCAGATACACCTTGTCAAGCTGGCAAAGCTCCATGTCCAAAAAGCGTCTGCGCTCTCCAGGACCGTTTTTTATCACCTGAAGATCCTCTGGTGAAAAGAAAACGACATTTAAAAGGCCAATCAATTCACTTGAGCGGCGGATTGGCACGCCATTAATTGCAATTCCCTTTGTCTTTGATTTTTTTAAATGCATATCCACCCGGTATGGAATGCCTTTTTTTTCAGCCTCAAGACGAAGGTGCGCCTCCTCTTTTCCAAAGCGGATCATCTCTCGGTCATGACTGCCTCTGTATGATTTATTTGTCATGCAAAGATAAATGCCCTCAAGGATATTTGTCTTTCCCTGCGCGTTATCCCCATAAAAAATGTTGATGCCATGATGAAAAGATAATTCCTGTAAATCGTAATTTCGAAAATCTGACAGCGCAAGTGATTTTACAATCATATGATTATTCCTTTACAATCTCAATTGTCTCTCCTGCAAAGCTTACCACATCCTTGTCATATAGCTTTTTGCCGCGCTGCAGCTCAACCTGACCATTCACCTTAACCTTTCCGTCAACAATCACAATCTTTGCCTCCACACCGCTTCCAACAAGCTTTGCTGCCTTTAGTGCCTGACCAAGCTTAATGAAATCCTCTCTTAATACTATTTTTGCCATTTATTTATTCATCCTTTCATACTCATTATAATTTATTTTATCGATTTTAATAAACGTTAAAGTTTACCGGAAGAATCAGATAAATATAAGTGCCTTCATCATTGCGAATAAAGCAAGGTGCCTTTGGATTAATCATGTAGATGTTAATCATCTCATCATCAATTACTCGAAGCGCATCAATTAAAAATTTTGGATTAAATCCAATCATGATATCCTTGCCGCGCTTATCAATTGCAAGTTCTTCCTTCATGGAACCATATGCAGAGTTTAACTTTACCTCCATGCTGTGATCAGTGATGCCAATAATAATCGGTTTCTTGTCACTATCCTTAATCAGCATTGTGGTACGGTCGATACATGAAAGCATCTCCTTTTTATTCACTGTCAGCTTAGTATCATAATCACTGTTTAACATCTGGTCAATACGGAAATATTCTCCCTCAATCAAACGTGACACAACAATAGTATCATCGAACTCAAACATAACATGATTCTCAGTAAAGTACAAGCGAACTTCGTCATCTGTTCCGCCACTAATAATCTTGCTTACTTCGTTTAGTGTTTTTCCTGGAACAACAACTTTAATAGAATCATACGAATCCTTTAACACAATCTTGCGAATTGAAATACGATGACCATCCAAAGATACAATGCGCAGGTTATTGCCATTAATTTCCAACAGTTCACCTGCCATCATCTTGTTATTCTCATTGTCTGAAATGGAAAATATCGTTTGGCGGATAATTTCCTTCAGAGTAAACTGAGACAGTGTAACACAGTTTAAGCGTTCCACCTCTGGAAGAAATGTAAACTCATCTGCATTCTTTCCAGGAATTGTAAAATTAATCTTCTCACACTGAATTTTCACAGAGTCGGTTCCATCGGTTTCAATGGAGATATCATTGTCTGGAAGACGACGAACAATCTCAGAAAAAATCTTAGCATCAATTGCAATACGTCCATTGTCCTCAATGATGCCATGAATTTCTGTTTCAATCCCCAATTCCATATCATTTGCTGTCATAAGAATGCGTCCTTCTTTCGTCTGGATCAGAATGCACTCTAAGATCGGCATGGTTGTCTTATTTGAAACGGCTTTTGAAACAATTGAAACACCTTTTTGTAACTCTTCTCGTGGACAGATAATATGCATGGTGGCACTCTCCTTTTTGCTGATAGATAGATTTATAATATATATAGTAGTAGTAGTAGGGGTTGGGGATATTGGGGATAACTCTAAAAAACCTAGGATTTATGCGGCTTACAGAAGAAAAATTTTGGGGATAACTTGGGGATAACTATGTGGATAACTGGGCAAGTTATCCACAATATCCCCAATCGATCCCCAAAGCTCAGCCAAGAGCCGGGTTGATTTTTTTCTGTAAAACGTCGATGGTATCTTGTAAAAACTGGCTGTTTTTGAGATCCTCAGTAATCTTTTCAATTCCGTGCCGGACAGTCGTGTGATCACGATTTCCGAGTTCCTTTCCGATCTGCTGAAGAGACAAATCGGTCATTTGACGGCACAGATACATCGCAATTTGGCGGGAGTAGGCGATATCCTTATTACGCTTCTGTGAAAGAAGCTCATCTGCCTCAAAGCCAAAGTGTGATGCAATGACCTCAACAATCAGAGGAACAGTAATCGTAACCTCTTTGTGGTTGTTGATGATGTCGCGAAGTACATCTTCCGCCATATTAAGCGTGATTTCTTTATTAGAAAGACGTTTAAAAGCGGTAATTCGATTGAGCGCACCTTCAAGCTCACGAATATTAGTATTGATATTTTCAGCAATATAGTTGATAATATCGTCAGAGATCTTTGTGTTCTCTGTTTCTTCCTTTTTATGAAGGATTGCCACACGAGTCTCATAATCAGGAGCAGAGACATCGACTGGAAGACCAACAGAAAAGCGAGAGCGAAGACGTTCCTCAAGGTTTGTGAAATCCTTTGGAGGTTTATCAGAAGTAATGATAACCTGCTTGCCCGTTTCATATAAGTAGTTGAAGGTGTGGAAAAACTCCTCCTGTGTGCTTTCCTTTCCAATTAAAAACTGTATATCGTCAATCATAAGGACATCAATGCTGCGGTATTTCTCTTTAAACTCAGCATTCTTCTTGCCTTTAAGAGAGTCGATCAGGTCATTTGTGAATGTTTCACTAGTGACATATAAAACGCGTACACTTGGATCATTGCGCAGAATATAGTGGGCAATAGACTGCATCAGATGCGTCTTGCCAAGACCTGCGCCGCCATAGATAAATAGTGGGTTGTAGAGGGTTCCAGGAGATTCAGCAACAGCAAGTGAAGCAGCATGTGCGAATCGGTTATTGGAGCCAACAACAAAGGTATCAAATGTATAGCGTGGGTTTAGGTTGGCATTCATCACAGCAGCATAATAGGAGTTTAACTCGGGGGTTACAATGTTAGAAGCTTCTGCAGTGAGGTTTGGACGCTTCTCAAGGTCCTCCGAAGTAACAAAGATCACATTGCAGTGCAGGCCGATCTTCTCCTCAATGACAATTTCAAGAATCTGCTTGTACTTCTTCTTGATATAGTCTAGTATATTGGGGATACCTTTTGTATCTGCCAAGATGTAGACCTGGTCATTGTCTACATTGTGGATTTCCATAGGGACAATCCAAGTATCGTAAGATACCTTTGAAATATCATAATTTTCCTTCAGGGTGTCTTTTATGGCATCCCAGTTTTCCTTTAATCTGTCAATCATTTGTTACTCCTGACGTCGGTATATGGTAATTTTCGAGAAAAGAGCCTATTAGCCCATATAATGATATTATACTAAAAATAATGAAGAATTTCAAGAGAGAAGAGGAGAGCAGTCTGTAAAAAATATCAACAACATTGGGGTAAAATGTGGATAATATTGTGGATAGGCTGTGGATAACATGTGGATAAGTGGAAAAAAGCTGTGGATAGAGTGTGGATAACTCAGAAGGGGGTATGGCATATAAAATTGTGGATAATGTGGATAAGATTGTTTATATGTAAAAACAGAACAAGTTATCCACAGAGTTATCCACCAAACACATGTACTTATCCACAATATCCACAAAAAAAAGTTTGTCGTAAAATCAAGGGTTTGAGAATGGTTTTTTGTATTATCCCCAAAGTTATGCACAAGTTATCCACAATTTGGGGATAACTTTTATCCACAACATTTTTAAATGAAAAAGTTGTGGATAACTTTGGGGATAAGTTGTGGATAACTTTTTTGCAATAAAAAATAAAAAACACTAAAAAAAACCTTGACGAAATGCGAGTTTCTTAATATAATGCGTATGATGTCCAATTTTTGCAACGGCGTTAAAAAACGCCGAAAAATCGCACTTTTGGTGCAAGCTGTGGGACTGATACCCACAGTGTAAAAAACAGTATTATTTGAAAACTAACACAGAAAACAAGGAGGTGTTTTGTTATGAAGATGACATTTCAGCCAAAGAAGAGATCCCATGCAAAGGTTCATGGTTTCCGTGCAAGAATGAGCACAAAGGGAGGAAGAAAGGTTCTGGCAGCAAGAAGAGCAAAGGGAAGAAAGGTTCTCTCTGCTTAATTGAGCAGTATCAACTCTCTTAAAAAGAACAGAGACTTTCAGAGAGTCTACAGCAAACGGCAGTCTTTTGCAAATCGTTCGCTGGTCATGTACAAGATGTCAAACGACCGCGCTGATACCCGCATTGGCATATCTGTCAGTAAAAAGGTAGGAAACAGTGTGGTCAGGCATCGGGTTACAAGAGTGATCCGTGAATGCTGCCGCTTACACGAAAAAGAATTAATACAAGGATTGGACATAGTGATTGTTGCCAGACCGTTGGCGAAGGAACAAGGATTAATGGAAATTGAGGAAGCTTTTTTTCATGTAGGAAGAAAGCTGAATATTTTTTTAGAATCGAAGTAGGGTCGGGACTATGAAGAAGATTATGATTTATATGATAAGGTTTTACCAGAAGTATTTATCACCTCTCAAAGTCCGGACCCACTGTATATATACCCCAACCTGTTCGCAGTATGCAATAGAAGCGTTGGAAAAGTATGGAGCTTTGAAAGGCTCCTTACTTGCTATATGGAGGATATTGCGCTGCAATCCATTTTCAAAAGGGGGGTACGACCCTGTTCCGTAGGTAGCTTAAGGAGGAAAACAAGTGGATTTTTTATCATTAACACAAAGTAACTGGTTTCTTGTAGGGCCAGTTGCGAAGGTGCTTGGTGTTGTCATGAATGGAATTTACGAGTTCCTGGATATGTTTGGCATTGCAAGCATTGGATTGGCGATCATTTTATTCACGATTATTATTAAAGCATTGATGCTTCCGCTTTCCATCAAGCAGCAGAAGTTTACAAAGCTTAATAGTATTATGGCGCCAGAACTTCAGCAGGTTCAGAAAAAGTATGCAAATCTGGACAAGTCAAGCCCGAAGTACAATGAAATGCTTTTGAAGCAGAATGAAGAGATGAAGGAAGTCTATGCAAAGTACGGAACGAGCCCGACAGGCGGTTGTGTTCAGATGCTGATTCAGATGCCGATTCTGTTCGCTTTGTATCAGGTTATTTACAAGATTCCGGGCTATATCACAAAGGTAAGAGCGTTCTATGAGCCGATTGTTGAGGCACTGCAGAACATTCCTACTTACATGGATAACGCAGATTTCGTGACATTGGCACAGCAAAACGGCATCAATGCAGCAGGATTGAGTGATTCTAACAAGCTGATTGATCTGCTTTACAACTTCGATAAGACTGAGTGGACTAAGTTTACCGAGATCTTCCCGAATTTGAATGAGTACGTAGCCAAGGCACTGCCAAGTATCGAGAAAGCAAATTATTTCCTGGGAATGGATTTGGCAACTGCACCTGCACAGCAGCTGTGGCCTGGTGTTTTAATTCCTATTCTTGCCGGTCTTACTCAGTGGCTTAGTTCTAAGATGATGCAGACAGATAATGGAAGCAAGAATTCAGATGACACAATGGGAAGCACAATGAAGACCATGAACATCATGATGCCTCTTATGTCAGTGTTCTTCTGTTTCACATTCTCTGCAGGTATCGGTGTATACTGGATTGCATCTTCTGTTGTTATGATTCTGATTCAGATGATCGTAAACAAGTATATGGAGCGCATTGATATTAATCAGATGGTTGAAAAGAACATTGAAAAGGCTAATGTAAAGCGTGTTAAGAAGGGTCAGAAGCCGCTTAAGGCAAAGGCTGTTATGAATGTTCGTACTATCGAAGAAGAAAGAGAACTCGAAGAAAAGAAAGAAGCTGAGCTGAAAGAGCGTGTGACAAAGCAGGTTGAGAAATCAACTGAGTACTATTCCACCACCCAGAAAAAGAAGGGTAAGCTGGCATCTAAGGCCGGAATGGTTCAGCAGTACAACGAAAAGAGTGAAAAGAAGAACAGAAAGTAATCAGTGATTGTAAGGCTGATTACTTGCTTGGGGAAGCTTGCAGATTCAGAAAGGTAAGGTTTGTATGACAGAGTTTGCTACGTTCACTGGAAAGAATGTAGATGAAGCCGTAAACAATGCACTGCTTCAGCTTCAGATCACCAGTGAAAAACTTGAGTATGAGGTTGTTGAAAAAGGTTCGAATGGTCTGCTTGGTTTTATCGGTTCTAAGCCGGCGGTGATCCGTGCACGTAAAAAGTCAGATTTTATCGATGAGGGAGAAGAATTTTTACAGAATATTTTCCACGAGATGAATATGGAAGTTGATATCGCAGTTGCCTACAATAAAGAAGAACAGGTTGTTGATATCGTTCTGACCGGAGAAGACATGGGCATCCTGATCGGAAAAAGAGGACAGACACTGGATTCACTGCAGCATCTGGTGAGCCTTGTTATAAACAAACACAGCGAAGAATATATTCGTGTCAAGCTGGATACTGAGAATTACCGTGAAAGAAGAAAGGAAACTCTCGAGCAGCTGGCAAAGAATATTGCCTACAAGGTAAAGAGAACAAGACGTCCGGCATCACTTGAGCCGATGAATCCTTACGAGAGAAGGATCATCCACTCTGCACTTCAGGACGACAAGTTTGTATATACCAAGAGCGAGGGCGAGGATCCATTTCGTCATGTAGTGGTACTTCCTAAAAAAGAAGCAATTCCGCAGAGAAGATACTACAAAAGCTATGACAAAGGATACAAAACAAGTTATGACAGAAGCGCAGCTGGTACAAGAGAAACAGCTGAAAAGCTGACTTCTGAGGAATAATAGAGAAAGTGCCATTCAAAGTTCATACGGACTATTGAGTGGCATTTTCTGTATCATTCTTGGAAACTTACGAAAATCGAAGTGAGGTAGAATATGAAAGAAAATAGTACAATTGCGGCGATTGCAACGGCACTTAGTCCAGCAGGAATTAGCATTATTCGAATAAGTGGACCTCAGGCGCTTGATGTGATTGATCGTATTTATAGAACAAAAAAAGAGGTAGAGTCGATTAAAAAAGGAGCATTTACTGCGGCAGCGTCATCTTCAGCGAAAAAGCTCTCAAATGCACCTACACATACCATTCATTACGGCTATATTTGTGATGAAAATGAGGTAATTGATGAGGTTATGGTATCCATCATGAAAGGACCTCGTTCCTTTACTGCAGAGGATACAGTAGAGATTAACTGTCACGGAGGCATTCTTGTTACGAGACGTGTATTAGATTGTGTGTTTAAAAATGGGGCAGCACCGGCACAGCCTGGTGAGTTTACAAAGAGAGCCTTTTTAAACGGACGAATTGATCTGTCTCAGGCAGAGGCTGTTATGGAGCTTATATCTGCAAAGAATCGTTTTGCAATAGATGCATCACTAGAACAGCTATCTGGAAAAATTAAAAACCGCATACAAGACCTCAGAAGCACGCTTTTAGACGAGATTGCTTATATAGAGGCAGCACTTGACGATCCAGAGCATATTTCGCTTGAAGGCTATACAGAGGGCCTCACAGAACGTGTTCAAAAAATTAGAGCAGCAGTAAAGAAGATGGCAGACTCCTTTGATAATGGAAAGGTTTTAACAGAGGGGATTCGCACTGTGATTGTAGGAAAGCCAAATGCCGGAAAGTCATCTTTGCTCAATGCGTTATCAGGAAGACAGAGGGCAATTGTCACAGAGATTGCCGGTACGACGAGAGATACTCTTGAGGAGCAGATTATGCTTGGCGATTTGAGTTTAATTTTGGTGGACACAGCTGGTATTCGTGACACATCTGATGTTGTTGAAAAAATCGGCGTAGAGAAGGCACGTGAGGCTGCTGCAAAGGCAGACCTATTGATTTACGTGGCAGATTCATCCCGAAATCTCGATGAAGATGATCATAAGATTATGCAGTTGCTAAAAAACAAAAAAAGTATTATTCTGTTAAATAAGTCCGATTTATCTTCTGTAATTCAGCCGAAGGATTTAAAGGCAGCTGGAGTGGATGCACCTGTTCTTTGGATATCAGCGGCAAATGAAGATGGATTAGATGCGCTTGAGCAGACAATACGTGACATGTTTGAACAGGGAATGATTGCAGGAAATGATGAGGTTGTTATCACGAATGCACGTCAAAAAACATGTCTGTTAAATGCCTGCGAAAGCCTGAGGCTTGCAGAGGAGGGCATTGAAAATGGGATGCCGGAGGATATGCTGACAATCGACATGATGGATGCTTATACCAGTTTGGGAGAAGTAATCGGCGAGGAGATTGAAGAGGATCTGGTAAACCGTATTTTTGCAAAGTTCTGTATGGGTAAGTAACTAGATAGTGGAGGCAAAATATGGCTGTTTTAGAAGAATATTATGATGCGGTGGTGATTGGAGCAGGACATGCCGGCTGTGAGGCGGCGTTAGCTTGTGCCAGACTGGGATTAGAGACGATTGTTTTTACTGTGAGTGTGGAAAGTATAGCAATGATGCCGTGCAATCCGAATATAGGAGGAAGCTCTAAGGGTCATCTTGTAAGAGAAGTGGATGCGCTTGGCGGAGAGATGGGCAAAAATATTGATAAGACGTTTATTCAGTCTAAGATGTTAAATACATCAAAAGGACCATCTGTGCATTCACTTCGTGCACAGGCGGATAAGCGTGCATACTCGCAGGAGATGCGCCATACCATGGAAAATACCGACAAGCTGACAATACGACAGGCAGAGGTATGTAAACTTCTTGTTGATGAAAATAATAATATAAATGGAGTTGTAACGTATTCTGGTGCAATTTACCATTGTAAATGTGTAGTGCTTGCAACTGGAACATATTTAAAGGCACGCTGCATTTATGGTGATATCAGCAATGAAACAGGTCCAAATGGATTGCAGTCAGCGACACATCTGACAGATTCATTAAAGGAACTCGGTATTGAGATGTTTAGATTTAAGACTGGAACACCAGCGAGAGTTGATAAAAGAAGTATTGATTTTTCAAAAATGCAGGAACAAAAAGGTGATGAGCGAGTTGTTCCATTCTCATTCACAACAGATCCTGAGAGCGTTCAGAAGGATCAGGTTTCCTGTTGGTTGACGTATACAAATGAGCAGACACATGAGATTATCAGAAGTAATCTGGATCGCTCACCGCTTTACTCTGGTGTGATTCATGGAACTGGACCTCGTTATTGTCCGTCTATTGAGGATAAGGTAGTGCGTTTTGCTGATAAGGATCATCATCAGGTGTTTATTGAGCCGGAAGGCTTGTATACAAATGAGATGTATCTGGGCGGTATGTCAAGTTCTATGCCAGAAGATGTGCAGTACGAAATGTACCATACAGTAGCAGGTCTGGAAAATGTAAAAATTGTACGAAACGCATATGCAATTGAATATGACTGTATTAATCCAAGACAGCTAAAGCCGACGCTTGAGTTTAAAAAAATAGGAGGATTATACAGCGCAGGACAGTTTAATGGAAGCTCTGGATATGAAGAGGCAGCGGCACAGGGAATTATAGCAGGAATCAATGCGGCGCTGCATGTGTTAAAACGTCAGGAATTAGTGTTAGACCGTTCACAGGCATATATTGGTGTTTTGATTGATGATCTTGTGACAAAGGAGAATCATGAGCCATATCGCATGATGACATCACGCGCAGAATATCGTTTGCTGCTTCGTCAGGATAATGCAGATCTTCGTTTAACTGCAATTGGTCATGAAATCGGATTAATATCTGATGAGCGTTATCAAAAACTAAATGATAAAAAAAGACAGATCGATGAAGAAATCAAGCGTCTTCAAACGGCAACTATCGGCACAACACCGCAGGTACAGGCATTTCTTGAACAGCATAACAGCACACTTTTAAAGAGTGGAATGACACTTGAGGAGCTGTTAAAACGTCCGGAAATCTGTTATAATGATTTGAAAGAAATAGATACAAAGCGACCAGAACTGCCAGAGGCAGTGACGCAGCAGGTAGAGATCAGTATAAAGTATGAAGGCTATATTAAGCGTCAGCTGCAGCAGGTAGAACAGTTTAAAAAGCTTGAAAAGAAAAAGCTTTCACTTGATTTTGACTACAGTCAGGTACCGAATCTGAGAAAAGAAGCTATTCAAAAGCTTAATGAATATCAGCCGGCATCAATCGGACAGGCGTCAAGAATATCAGGTGTTTCACCAGCTGATGTATCAGTATTACTTGTCTATTTAAATAGATAAACAAGAACACTTTATTCGATGTTTTTGTGGAAAAGATAGTTGATATCGAATAGTAAATATAGAATAGTGGAAATAAATGCATAAACAGGAGGAAATAAATGGCAGAAACGATACAACAGGGAGAATGCATTGAAAAAATTATGAATGCGTTTGCCAAGATTGGACACGAACTGACTAATAAACAGGCAGAGCAGTTTTTTCAATATTATGAAATGCTGGTTGAAACAAATAAGGTAATGAATTTAACCGCAATCACAGAGTTTGATGAAGTGCTGCAGAAGCATTTTGTGGACAGCGTGCTAAAATCAGAGATTTTTATCAAGGAAGACACGAAGACTCTGATTGATGTTGGAACTGGAGCAGGATTTCCAGGTGTTCCATTAAAGATTATGTATCCACAGTTAAAGGTAACATTGCTTGATTCTCTGAATAAGAGATTAAACTTTTTAAATCAGGTTATTGAAAAGCTTGGCCTTGAAAACATCGCCACTGTTCATTATCGTGCAGAGGATGGCGCCAGAAAGGCAGAACTAAGAGAACAATTTGATTGTGTTGTATCAAGAGCTGTTGCCAACATGTCTACATTGTGTGAATATTGCCTTCCATATGCAAAAGTAGGAGGATGCTTTGTAGCTTATAAATCAGGCAATGCAGAAGAGGAGATTGATAAGGCAAAGAAAGCAGTTCATCTGCTTGGTGGAGTAAAGGAAAATGCAATCTACTTTGATCTTCCGGATTCAGATATTGGACGCAGTCTTGTTATAGTGAAGAAAAAAGAGACTACATCAAAAAAATATCCTAGAAAAGCTGGATTGCCAAGTAAGGAACCGCTGCAGTAGGGAAAATTGCAAATTAAAAATACAAAAGAAATGTTCCACGGGAGATAATGTTCCACGTGGAACATTTTTTTATGGCATTTTGAAGAAAGAAGTGCTATACTGTAGAAAAGATGCAAAAAAAAGTTACAGTTCACAGGACACCCATTCGCAAAAACGCACGTTCCGTGTGAATTGTAATAAAATCATGCTATTTAGCAGAAATGAGGATATTATGGGAAGAATTATAGCTGTTGCAAATCAGAAGGGTGGAGTTGGAAAGACTACTACTGCAATCAATCTGGCAGCTTCATTAGCAGAATACCAGAAAAATGTACTTATCATTGATATGGATCCTCAGGGAAATACAACCAGTGGATTCGGCGTTGATAAAAATGAACTTGAGCATTCACTGTATGATCTGGTTACAGATAACTGTACAATACAAGAATGCATTCTTGAAAATGTATTATTCGATACCCTTTCACTTATTGGGTCAAATGTGAACCTGTCAGGAGCGGAAATCGAATTGATTGATGTGGAACGTAAGGAATTTATTTTAAAGGATGCACTTGATGAGATTAAGGATCAGTATGATTTTATTGTAATTGATTGCCCACCATCTTTAAGTATGCTCACTGTTAATGCGCTTAGTGCAGCTGACACAGTACTTGTTCCAATTCAGTGTGAATATTATGCACTTGAAGGTCTGACACAGCTGTTACATACAATTAATCTGGTAAAGAGCCGCTTGAATCCGGATCTGGAAATGGAAGGTGTTGTATTTACCATGTATGATGCGAGAACTAATCTGTCACTTCAGGTAGTGGAGAATGTAAAAGACAATTTGCAGGAGCGAGTTTATAAGACAATTATTCCAAGAAATGTGCGTCTTGCAGAGGCACCGAGCCATGGACTGCCAATCAATTTGTATGACGCAAGATCAACAGGAGCAGAAGCATATCACCAACTGGCAGAAGAGGTTATAAACAGAGAGTAGTTAAAAATTATTCGCAAAATTGCAAATGGTACTGAATGATAGAAAGGATGAAAGAATGGCACTCAATAAAAAAGGTGGTCTTGGAAAAGGTCTCGGCAAAGGTATCGATTCCTTGATCAGCAATGCGTATGCAGTAGAAACAAAGAAAAAAGATTCAGCAGCTGATAAAAAAGAGCCAGAGACAACAGTAAAGTTGCGTCTTGTGGAGCCAGCATCTTCTCAACCAAGACTGAAATTTGATGAGGATACATTGACTGAACTTGCAGAATCTATCAAAAAATATGGCGTAATTCAACCGATTGTAGTAAAGAAGGTAGAGGATCATTATCAGATTATTGCTGGAGAACGCAGATGGAGAGCAGCAAAGCAGGCTGGATTGAAGGATATTCCAGTCATTATAAAAGATTATGATGAACAGCAGATCGCAGAAATTGCACTGATTGAGAATTTACAGAGAGAAGATTTAAACCCTATTGAAGAAGCAAAAGCATATCAGTCATTGATTGAAAAGTATCAGCTAAAACAGGAAGAGATTGCAGAGAAAGTATTTAAAAGCCGAAGTGTAATCACAAATGCACTTAGATTGCTTAAGCTAGATGAAGAGGTTCAGCTTATGCTAATGGAAGGGCAGATTACAAACGGACATGCGAAGGCGATTTTGGGACTGGAAGATAAAGAAGAACAGCGTGCTGTTGCACAGAAGGTTGTGGAAGAGCAACTAAGCGTGCGCGATACTGAAAAGTATATTAAGAGTTTGTTGGATAAGAAAAATGAGCCAGCTGTTACAAAGCCAGTTTTAAAGAACCAGACATTATATGAGACATTGGAGAGTCGTATGAAGTCTCGCATGGGTACGAAGGTGCAGATTAAGAGAAAGTCTGATGACAAGGGCAAGATTGAAATTGACTATTATTCAAATGATGATCTTGAGCGCATCATTGAACTAATGGGAATTACTAAGGATACAATCGAGTAAATTAGTTAAAACTTAGAAAAAGAAAACTGAACAGAGGATAACTGTTCAACTAGAGGAAAGGAAAATAAAATATGGAAATTCTGAATCAGGCGATGGAATTTACACAGCAGTATAGCCTGTTTTTTCTGGCAGGAATGTTCGCTGTGATTTTGATTCTTGTGATCTGCATGACTGTTATGAACAGCAGAATGAAAGAATTGCAGGCAGCATATGATGATTTTATGCGCGGTAATGATGGAAAATCACTTGAGGGCATTTTAAAGACAGTAGTAGAAGATAATAAGCGTGTAAAGATCCAGTGCAAGCGTGATATTGATGAGATCATTAGCATGAAGAAAGGACTTAAGGCAACATACAAAAAGATTGGTATTATGAAATATGATACCTTTCGAGGAATGGCTGGAAAGCTGAGCTTTTCACTGGCACTTCTTGATGGTGATGACAGCGGTTTTGTATTAAGCAGTATGCATACGCAGGATGGCTGCTACAGCTATTTAAAAGAAATTATTCATGGACAATCACATGCAACACTCAGCAATGAGGAGCGAGATGCTTTGGAGATGGCATTAAATTATAATGTCGATGCAGCTAAATTAGAAGAGAAACAAGCGCAGCAGGCAACTCTAGTACAGCAGGATACAAATGAAACTAAAAATTAAATAGAGTAATTAAAAAACGGCTTTCAGAACAGAAACTACTGATCTGAAAAGCCGTTTTTTTGTTAATATAGAGTTAAAGAATAGAAAGTAACTCACTCAGCTGTTTTATCTCATAAGTTGGTGCCTGTGACATTGTATTATCAGAGCCATTTGGGTTAAACCAGCAGGTATCAATGCCATATTGGATTCCACCGATGATATCGGAGGTTAAAGAGTCACCAATGACAAGTGCTTTAGAAACAGAAATTTGAAGCTTTGAAAATACAGCATCAAAAAATTCTTTTTTGGGCTTTTGACATCCGAGTTCTTCTGAAATGAATAGATCAGAAATCATTGGTGTCAATTCAGAGTGAGATAGGCGGCTGTGTTGAGTGGTACTTCGTCCATTTGTAATGATGGAAAACTTATATCCTCTTTCATGCAGAATGCTGCATACACGAAGGGCATCGTGAATTGGCGTGCAGTCTTCGCCAAGGCTTGTCTGATAAAGCTGGCACATTAGAGCCGGATCACCATCTTTGCCAACAGCAGCAAGAAAATCATGAAATCTGGCAATTGCTAGTGCTGCAGAAGTAATTTCACAGATTTGATAAGGAAGCCCGCCCCTTTAGGGGCGATTTTGTAATGTGGCTTGAGATTATTTTGATCTTTCCGTTTTTCGTGTTCCGAAAAACGGAAATGTTCTGAATGAAAAGCTGGTCGTTTAAGAAATATTATCCTTGGTTTTCAATATATCGTTCTATAACTGCTTGTGATACGGTGCCAATAGACGCTGCAAAATAGCTGTCTGACCATAGAACATGCTTTTTCCAGTAATGTTGCTCTAACGGGGCAGAATGTTGCTGCCAAGATAAGTAAGTACTGTGTTGTTTTAATATAGACACAATATGAGTAATGGATCAGTAGGGTTGTACTGATAAATATCCATAAAATCTCCTTTTAGGGCTTGAAATATATTATTATATATATTATAATATACATATCAACACAAATATACCATAGAAAGGAGAAAGATGCAATGTCCGAAGTTGTCAAAACAATGAAACTGCACATTCATGTCAATGAAACAGAAGCAAAAAGCCTGGAAGAACTGACTGCCTGTTATGCACAGGCATGTACATTTATTTCAAAGTATATATTTGATCATGGCTTTATTTTAAATTTTATGAAATTGCAGGAGACATTGTATCAGACAATTAGAGCCGAATTTGGACTAAAATCACAGTTTACAATTTCTGCATTTAAGACAGTCACCGCCCGTTATAAAACGGTACAGGAACAGCTGTTTCAGAACACGTATCGCTATGAAAATGAAAAAGGGGAAACACATTTCATCAGTCGGACACTGGAATGGCTTCAAAAGCCAATTGTGTTTCGTCGCCCTCAGGCTGATCTTGTAAGAGGCCGGGATTACAGTTTCGTGACAGCAGATGATGGTCAAAAGCTGCTTTCTTTGAATACACTGAAAAAGCGGATTAAAGTTACGTTTGATCTGCCAAAGAAATTTAAAGAATACTTTGATGGCACCTGGTCGTTTGGAAGTGGTAAGATTGTGTCTATGAATGGAAACTGGTATTTTCATATCCCGATGACAAAGAATGTATCTGAAGAATTTTCTATGGATCATGTAAAACATGTAGTAGGAATTGACAGAGGAATTCGTTTTATGGTTACTTCTTATGATGAAAAAGGAAAAGTAACCTTTGTAAGCGGAAAAGAGATTCAAAAAAAGCGAGAACACTTTCAGCAAGTACGTTCAGATCTGCAGTCAAAGGGCACAAAATCAGCAAAACGTGCATTAAAGCGTATCTCAGGACGAGAGAACCGTTGGATGTCGGATGTAAATCATCAGATATCAAAGACACTCGTTATGAAATACAAAGCCGGAACGCTGTTTGTACTGGAAGATCTGAAAGGAGTCAGCTTCAGCGATGACCTTCTCGGAAAACGCAGTGCAAAAGACAGACAGGAACTGCGAACATGGACATTCTACCAGTTTGAACAGGATTTAACGTACAAGGCACAGGCAATAGGATCACAGGTTTTAAAAGTAAAACCGGATTATACTTCTCAGAGATGTCCGAAATGTGGGCGAATTCAGAAAGAAAATCGTCATCATGACATTCATGAGTATATCTGTGACTGCTGTGGATATCGTTCAAATGATGATCGTGTAGGAGCAATGAATATCCAGATACTCGGAACGATGTATGTGTCTGGTGACAGCAATCCGCGATTTGGAGTAAGAAAAGTGAACTAAACATGTTTCTGCCGGATACATTCTGGCAGAAGAAAAAAGCGGGCGTTGTCAATCGCCCGGTGATGTATCCGCAATCTCATGTACCTGAGAACGCGAGCAAAAGCGCAGTCTGGGAGCATCCATTGGATGACGCAAGGACCAGATGGGCGAGATACAAACTTCTGATGTGACCCCGCGTCATATCATACCTATCGGGTAACGGAGCCCTTAGCAAGCCCCGATCCCTTTAGGGGCGGGAGTAATTGACAACGATAAAACTGAAAGAATATAATTTATGCGAAAAAAAAATATAATACTTGCGGGGGCATTGACACTGATGGCAGCTGCTATCAGCGCCTGTGCCCCCGCAGGTTCAAACAGCAACAAAAAGGGACTAGAGGCATATCAAAACGGGGACTATCAAAATGCCGTGTATTTATTTAAGCAGGCAATAACGCAGGAGCCGTCAGAGGATGCCTACTATTGTAATTTGGGTCAGGCCTACTGCGCTCAGGGGTATTATGAGGAAGCAATCGAAAGCTTCACGCAAGCTCTTCAGCTAGGAGGCAGTTCTTTCTATAGCTATAGAGGAATGGGACTTGCCTACAATGGTTTAGAAGAATATGAAAAAGCAATAGAAAGCTTTCAGCAGGCGATAGAAGCTGCCGGGTCACTCGACAGCTCCTGTCGCCTTGATGTGGTTGGATATCGCGCAGAAGCCAAAATGAAGCTTGGCGACTATGAGGGATCACTTGAGGATTACAATGAGCTCATTGAGGCAGGCTATCGTTTGCGTGACATATATCAGCTGACAGGAAATGTATATCTTTTAATGGATGATGTAGATCAGGCACTTCACTGTTATCAGGAGTGCCTTGATATAGATAACCGCAACTACGAAGGGTATCTGACGATGGCAGATGCACTAAAAAAGGCAGAAGCAGAAGAGGCACGCAAGGTCGTGCTTAATGCAGCATTAGAGGTCATTCCCTACGAGGCAAAGGACTGGTGCTACCGCGGGCGTATTTATTTAGAGCTAGAGCAGACAGATGAGGCATTTTCTGCATTTGAGGAATCCTACAACAAAGGATATGCACAGGCAGGGTATTATCTTGGCTATTGCTATGAACTTCAGGGAAAAAGTGAGGAGGCAATAAATCTTTATCAGGAACAGATCAAGCACGATCCACAGGATGCCGGGCTTTACAATCAGCTTTCATCGTGCCTTGTTCGTCAGGGAGAATATCAGGATGCGCTGATTATGATTCAAAAAGGGATGCAGCTGGCAGATGAGAGCCAGATGGCAGATTTTTTATGGAATGAAAGCATCTGCTATGAAAAAATGGGGAACTACGATACGGCAATTGAAAAACTGATGAGTTATTTAGAGCAGTATCCGGCAGACAAAGATGCCAAAAAAGAACTGGCATTTTTGTACTCCAGATGATGCAGGAAAGGCAGGTATTCTATGAAAAGACTACTATTTATTTACAACTTACATTCTGGAAAAGGACTGATTCGAAATCATCTGGCAGATATTATTGATACATTCAATAAGGCTGGATACGAGACTGTTGTATACTCGACACAAGAGCGGGCAGATGCGACAAGACTTGCAAAGGAATTGGGTGCTTCCTATGATCTTGTAGTCTGCAGCGGCGGAGACGGCACATTAAGCGAGGTGCTTGATGGTGTGATGACTATTGACGAAAAAAGACGTCCAAAGATTGGCTACATTCCGGCAGGCTCCACTAACGACTATGCGTACAGCCTCGGCCTTCCGTCACAGATGAAGCGCTGTGCAAATGTGATTGCACAGGAAAAGTTCCGTGCTGTCGATGTAGGTAAATTTCAGGAAAACAGCTACTTCGTCTACGTAGCAGCATTTGGTGCATTTACAGAGGTTTCCTGGAACACACCGCAGAAAACGAAAAATGCGTTAGGCCATAACGCTTATATATTAGAAGGAATACGTCAGGTCGGAAATCTAAAACCATATCAGGTGCGCTTTTCATTTGGCGACGAGGAGATTGCAGGTGAGTGCATTTATGCAATGGTCTACAATTCCTTCAGCGTAGGCGGCATGAAGAACATAAGCGGACAAAATGTAGAGCTTGACGATGGCAAGCTAAATCTTATGATCGTTTACAGGCCAGATAATGCAGTAGATTTTTCTGTTATGCTAGCAGATCTAGTAACAAAGAATCCAAACTCAAAGTTTATAGCAAATTATGAGATTTCAGATCTGACAGTTGAAAGCGACAGTGATATTGATTGGGTGCTTGACGGAGAATATGGCGGAAGCCATAAGAAGGTTCATATTCAGGCAATGCCGAAGGCAATGAATATTGCAGTGCCAGCCGAAACGATTCCACAAGAAAAGTAAATAAAATTCAAAAAACTCTTTACAAATGAGGGGACTTCCTGTATAATATAAAGTTGCTAAGGTATTGCGCAAGTGGCTGTTTGATGCTTCAACAGGAAGCCAATGGCGTGAATAAAAGAAAGGCGTACCTGGGCATACATAGAAACAGTGTGAGAATTGTTTACAGAAAGGACAATGCACATGGAAAAAGAAGTATTAAAGGAACGTTTGACAAAGTTAGTTGAAATTGGCCTTAGCAAGAATAAGACGCTGGATTTCAATGATGTAAATGATTTTTTTGCCGGTGAAACCCTGACACCAGAAGAACTGGAATTTGTATACACATATCTGGAACGCAAGAAGATTGATGTTCTGCGTGCCGCAACAGAAGATATGGCAGCAGATGATTTTGATAAAGATATAGATTTTTCCGATGATGAGGAAGATGTTGATCTTGACGCAATTGATCTGCTTGAGGGTGTAGGAACAGAGGATCCTGTTCGTATGTATTTAAAGGAGATCGGTACAGTACCGCTTCTTACAGCGGATGAGGAGATGGAGCTTGCAAAGAGAAAAGCTCAGGGCGATGAGTCCGCAAAAGAGCGTCTGATCGAGGCAAACCTTCGTCTTGTAGTCAGCATTGCAAAGCGTTACACCGGACGTGGCATGAGCTTTCTGGATCTTGTTCAGGAAGGAAATCTAGGACTTATCAAGGGTGTAGAGAAGTTTGACTATACCAAGGGATATAAGCTTAGTACCTATGCGACATGGTGGATTCGCCAGTCTGTCACAAGAGCACTTGCTGATCAGGCAAGAACCATCCGTGTTCCTGTTCATATGGTTGAGACAATTAACAAGATGTCAAAGATGCAGCGTAAGCTGACGCTGGAGTTAGGCTATGAGCCAAGCGTTGCTGAGCTGGCTAAGGCACTTGATATGTCAGAGGATAAGGTTATGGAGATCATGCAGATCGCAAGAGAGCCAGCATCCCTTGAAACACCAATCGGTGAGGAAGATGATTCCAACCTTGGTGATTTCGTTGCCGATGTCAATACAGTCACACCGGAAGGAAATGTAGAATCCGTTATGCTGCGCGATCATATCGATGCCTTGCTCGGAGATCTTAAGGAGAGAGAGCGTCAGGTAATCGAGCTTCGCTTTGGCTTACGGGACGGCCATCCGAGAACACTTGAGGAAGTCGGCAAGGAGTTCAACGTAACAAGAGAGCGTATCCGTCAGATCGAGGCAAAGGCTTTAAGAAAGCTTCGTAACCCAGTAAGAAGCAAGAGAATCCGTGATTTCCTTGCGTAATCAAAAAGAAAAAAATAAGACAGCCTTTTGGGCTGTCTTATTTTTTTATATTATTTTGCAATTTCCATCATAATCTCATTGGAACGTGTGATAAACTTAGACATACGATCCGGAGAGAGTGTGCCGTGAGCAAGAGCGGCAAGATCATACAGCTGCTCGCAGTACTTTGTAACAGACTTATCCTCAGCGTGAGCCAGAACATACTGAACAAGCGGATGTGTAAGATTTAAGACAAGTGTTTCATCTGGTGTACCAAAGTCCATACCAGACATGCCATACATCTTCATCATCTCCTGCATTCTTCTTCCTTCCTCAGAAAGAGTCATAACACAAGCCATAGAAGCATCCTTTAACTTTTCAGCCTTAACAGTCAGCTTATCATTATTTAATGCCTTGTGGAAGAGTGCAGTCAAAGACTCGCTGTCCTTCTTCAAGGTTTCCTTCTCCTCATCAGATGTTTCCTCCTTAAAGGAATCAGTCAGATCAGAGTCAATGCGTACAAACTTAACATCAGGATTCTTCTGCTCTAATCTTGTGATAAATGGAGCGTCAATGTTATGCTTTAAGAGAACGGCATTGATGCCTTCCTTTTTAAACATCTCAATATACTGGCTTTGCTCCTTTTCATCAGTTACATAGAAGACCTGATTCTTATGCTTCTCCTCATTCTCCTTTAAGATATCCGGAAGAGTCAGATACTTGCCATTCAAATCCTTAAAGATGATATAATCATTCATCTTCTCAGCGAATTTCTCATCCTTTAAAACACCAAACTTGATAAATGGATTGATGTCATCCCAGAACTTCTCATAATCCTCACGCTTTGTCTTGCACATACCAGTCAGACGGTCAGCAACCTTCTTTGTGATATAATCGGAAATCTTCTTAACAAAGCCATCATTCTGCAGAGCGGAACGTGAAACATTAAGCGGAAGATCAGGACAGTCAATAACACCCTTTAACAGCATCAAGAACTCAGGGATTACTTCCTTAATATTATCGGCAACAAATACCTGATTGTTGTACAGCTTAATTGTACCCTCGATGGAATCATACTCAGTGTTGATCTTCGGGAAGTACAAAATACCCTTTAAGTTAAACGGATAATCCATGTTCAGATGGATCCAGAACAGCGGCTCCTTGTAATCATGGAATACTCTGTGATAAAACTCCTTATACTCCTCATCGGTACACTCATTTGGATGCTTTGCCCAAAGCGGAGTAGTCTCATTGATTGGCTTAGGAGCCTCAGGTGCTTTTTCGACCGGCTCAGCTTCAGTTTCAGCCTCAACAGCTTCACCGTCAGCAGCCTTCTTTGCAGCTTCCTCAGCCTTTCTCTTTTCTTCCTCTTCTTTAGCCTTCTTTTCGGCCTCATCGATTCTTGCCTGCTCCTCAGCAGTCTTGATTGCCTCAAAATAAATCGGGATAGGCATGAAAGAACAGTACTTGTCAAGGATTTCCTTTGCACGATATTCATTGCAGAACTCGTAGCTGTCCTCATTTAAGTAAAGAGTGATAGTAGTACCGATCTCAGTTTTAGCGCTGTCAGTCATCTCGAAAGAAGTACCCTCATCAGACTCCCAATGAACAGCCTTAGCTCCTTCCTTATAAGAAAGAGAATCAATCGTTACACGGTCAGCAACCATAAATGCTGAGTAAAAACCAAGACCAAAGTGACCAATAATCTGATCATCATTTGTCTTATCCTTATACTTGTCAAGGAAATCACGTGCACCAGAGAAAGCGATCTGATTGATATACTGATCAATCTCATTTGCATCCATACCGATACCATTATCAGTAAAGGTGATGGTCTTAGTCTCTGCATCAGCAGTAACCTTTACGCAAAGCTCCTTGCCTTCCGGAATGGTGTACTCACCGATCATGTCAAGCTTCTTTAACTTTGTAACCGCATCGCAGCCATTGCTGACAAGCTCACGGAAGAATATATCGTGGTCAGAATACAGCCACTTCTTAATGATAGGAAATATGTTTTCACTGTTAATTGATAAACTGCCTTCTTTATTCATAACATCCTCGTTTCTGCGTCTGTCGTTTTCACAGCAAGCGTAAAAATTTGACGACGCGACTTTCATAGCCAATTTAGAATCATGACATCGAACATTATTAGCACTGTCGCTGCATGATTGCTATTTTCTTGCTGCAATTCGTATTTTACAGCTATGAACATGATTTGTCAACACGAAAAGATGACAATTCTGCTAGAAAAGGCACAATTTTATAAAAATTTTAGCACTCACTAGAACTGAGTGCTGACTGTGCAATTAAGCTTCCTCAAAATCAAGCTGCTTTTGCTTGATCCAAGCTGCAATGTAGTGATCCCAAAGTCGTTCACTGTCACGGTCAAGGGAAAAACGAGAAAATACAGTGCCAGTCGATAATGAAAGAGTGTGATTTCTATAGGAAAGATGAAGTGTAAAGCCATCAATGTCCTGATTATTGGCAAGCATCGAATCATTAAATAAGTTAGAAGCCTTGTCTTTTTCAAGAAAGAATGTGATCTGAAAGGAAACAGGAGGCTGCTTACCCTTAATTATCGAAAAACAGACAGGGCGAAGACGCTGCCAGGAACAAAGCTTGTCAGGCTGCGTATCAGCCTCCTCAAAAAAAGCGGCATTTAAATGACCGTCCATAGAAAAAGTGATATAGCTGACAATAGTAACAGACAGCACATCAAAGTCATCAAAAGACGGTTGTGTAAACAAATGGGATGTGGCATCCTTTAAAGAAGAGAGTGTAAAAGCAAGCATCATGTACCTCCAAGAATTTAACTCATTTGCATTTTAAAAATAAACGTAACTATTCAGAACCCCATTCGCAATATAAAATTGCTATTCTGTCTGAATGCAAGCATTCACAGAAAGCAATTTTGCATGGCTCTGAATAGTTACAAATAAATAAAAAAAGAGCATCCGGTGACGGACACTCTTTTGTACTGGAAAGCTCCCGACGGGACTCGAACCCGTGATCTATTGATTACGAATCAATCGCTCTACCAACTGAGCCACGGAAGCGCTTTGAACCGTACTATATTATGATACCAGAGGTGGAGGGTTTTGTCAAGGGAAAAATGAAAGTTCACGTGTTATGTTACGAAAGCCCTTAGGTGTAATGGTTTCGTAAAAGTTTTATTTATCATTAAAATATTCGTCAGGATCAAAAGTTCGAGCTTCAGCTGGAGTGAGATGGTACACGGGCGGTTCAAAATAGCCCTCGTCAGCCAGCTTATTTAAGTATACACGATAAAGGGACAAACCGACTAAGAATAATATGGCTATGACACATAGTGAAGCCCAAAATAATTTCTTTTTATTGGTTGTTCGCATTGCAGGCTGCACATGAGAAATATCAAGCTGAGAAAGAAATGCATCAGCTGTTGCCCTGGGAGTATCAAATTCGGAAACTAAATCCGAGTAAGAAATCGGTGAATTTTCCTGCTCAGCCTCAAAATCCTCTAGTGTCTGTTGAAATTTAGAAAGAAATTGTTGTTTTGTTGTTTTATCGCAGCAAAGTAAATCAGACAGCTCACGAATATATTGTTCGATAGCGGTATTCATAATTAAAGACTTTTGCTCCTTTCAAAAATGCAGCGAATGCTGTCATGTACGATATCGTATTCTTCCTTAAGCTGAATCAGATGTTCTCGTCCTTTAGGTGTAATGGAATAGATAACGCGAATACGCTTACGCCCAAGCTTAGTCTCAGAAATATCTTCCTGAGAAATAATATAGCCCTCGTCAGACAACTTATACAAAATTGGGTAAAGAGAGCCTTCCTTGATGATCAGGCGGCCATCGCTTCTGTCCTTAATTTCCTGAACAATACGGTAGCCGTGAGCATCATCTTCATTTAAAATAAGGAGGGCAAGCATCTCAACAGACCCTCGTTTAAACATTTCTATTGCCATGTGTCCCTCCCTTCGACAACTTTTTTAAAGATTGCGGGAGTGCAAAGCACCTTTTAACCCCAACATCATACTAAGCATTTATTATGAATGAAAAGATAATAAAAGTCAAGAGTTAAGATTTATATAGTGGTAGTAATCATGAAATATTGCCGTAAATATCACATGACATGTTGATGTTAAGTGTTTTGTTGGAAGCTTATAGTGAATCTCCTTTGTTAATATGTTCGATAATTGGTAATACCAATTTCTTCGGGACCCGGTACATTTGTACCATCATACATAGTTTCAATGACATACCCATCCTGAAACCAATAAAATTGATAAATCCTGCGGATTGAATAGATAAGCAACGCTGCAAAGATTAATATGCATGCAGTAATAATGCAAAAGTGCTTTATTTTCCTGCGTTTTACCAAATTATGCAGCTGTGTTGAACTATATTCACCTAAAAAGCTGTTAGCCACTTCCTTGGGTGATCCAAATTGTTCAACGATATCCTCATATTTAAGAGCAGCCGAATGCTCTGATTCAAATTCTGATAGTCGATTTTTTAAAGATGACAGTATTTCCTTTTTCTCTTTTCCACTGCAGCACAGCTGGTTTGAAAGCTCCTTTAAATACGTATTAATGGCATTATTTTTCAAAATGTACCTCCATCTTGCAAATGAAATCTTTGATTTTTTTCAGTATGAACTATAATATATAAAAAGTCAATACTTAGGAATCTTAAATATAATATTGACAAGCTATATAAGAAATGGTATATATAGAATATAAATAAATAGAAGCAACAAAATAAAAAAACAAGGAGCGAAAAAGGTATGAAAAGGAGGGTAATATGCATAGCGGCGACGGCATTGTGCATGGCAATGACCAGCATGAATTATGCAAAAGAAATCGAGACAACTACAGAAGATGATGAGACTTACTATACCTTAGAAGTAAAACGAAAACCATACGATATCGAGAAAATAGCTTCTGTAGTTTTGGGGGAAGATTATCAAAGAGATAAAGAGTATGAAAGGTACTGGTATAATGAAGAAGGTACGCTTGAAGATGAGCTTGAACATGTGGAGTATTATAAGACAGGTTATTATCGAGCATATCCAATGTTTGGTTATAGTAACTGGAATTGGCAATATCAGGATATTTATTTGGAATCAAAATTCCCAGAAGAAGGAGATGAGAAAGATAAGAAAAAGGCGATTGACTATGGCAAGAAGCTGATGGAAGATCTTGATTTTTCCTACAGTGAGATTTCTACATATTTTATGGGAATCGAAAGTGTTAAAGCGTTGGATATGGACGTTGTTGCACCAGGCTATACAGAAGTAGGCTATGAAGAGGTAAATGATAGGGAATGGAGCGAAGAAGATGGTGCATGGCTGATGCTTTTTCGAGGATTGGACGAAGTGGAAGGTTTTCCGCTAAGCACACAGATTATAGATAATGTTACTGTTATGATCTGGCATCCGGAATATGGCCTAATTTATTTGGAAGCTCGTCCAGAATTTGAATTAATAAAAAAAGAACCAGTACAGATTTTACCAGAAGATGAGGCAATGGAGTATTTCAATAAAGTTACCGAGCGATATCAGGTAGAGGCAGAGGAGGCAGATGTACAGGATATTGATATTGTATATATAGTTGATCAGACGGCGCTAGATGAAAAAACATCAGTGTTAGTACCATGTTTTCGATATAAATTCACATGCAAGGGGGAAGCAGAAGATTTCTTCTGGGCAAATGATACTATTATAGGCAGTTCCCAAAAGCAAGGAGAAATGCTGGTGAATGCAGTCAATGGCAGCACAGATTCCATATTTGGATCGGAATTTTTAAAGTGAAAAAGAAAAGTCATCTCTTAAAACTGCTGAAAATGGATTTGCATCGCTGCATCGGTGCAAAGCGATTTCCTGTGATTATTGCTCTAATAGTAGTATTACTGATTGCAAATGTATGGGAATCGGTAATGATAGAATTACAATATAAAATGCGTATGATGGGAAGCTTAGAGAAACTGATGGAACTGCTGATATTTGATCGCTTTAAGGCAGCAGTAATTGTTCTGCTTTCAGCGGTATATACATTTGGATTATGTGATGATCGAAACAGTTCGTATGACAGATTGATTCTGTTTCGATGCAGGCCAGGAGAGTATCTGCTGTCAAAGCTGATTTCCAATGCAATAGGGGTTGTGTCAGCAGTCTGTATAAGCTTTGTACTATTTTCTATTGTACTCTTGCCGATTATGCCGCTTGTAGGTGGAGATGGTATGACGCAGTACTTTGGTTATTTCGCATGTGCAATGAATTTTGCAGGACCATTTGCCTATAGTATATTAGTAGGACTTTTGTTTGGATTGTTTGCAGTCTCAGTGACATCATTTGGAATTCTTGCTGTATCTATATTTCCAAATCGGTACGTAGGAATTGCCGCCTCTTTTGTTGCATTCTATGTGATTTATGCATTTGCAGGAAGCTTTCCATTTTCCGTGAATGTGTGGTACTTAAGTTCAGGCGTACAGGTGTTAAACGTAAATGGCTTTGCGGTGAATTACTTTTATGCGATTGGAATAATGCTTTTATTTTGTATGGTTCCATGGTGCTTGTGTTTTTGGGCAATGAAGAGGAGGAAGCATGAAGGATGGATTTAAGAGTGCAACAATTATTGCGACCCTCAATCTGTTAAGTTGGAAAAAGGACTACAGAATCTGGTCAGTGGGTACAGTGATAATGGTCTTAATTATTCGTTATTTGATTGGAGTACCACTTTATGCGTTGCCAAATGGAAAGACTTCGACAGCACTTTTGCTCCCGGTGCTGTTAGCTGATGCAATGAACAGTAATGGACTATTAAAAGTGCTGATTTTCTTTGGTGGAATTTTATTGTTCTGTGACGCTCCATTTTTAAAGGATAATAAATGGTTTTTAATTCACAGAGCAGGGCGAAGAGGATGGTGGAAGGGAGAATGTCTATACATTGCAATCGCATCCTTTATTTATATGGCATTCATTGCGGCATGTAGTTTTCTCGTGGTGCTTCCTTGTCTGGAGTGGAATGGTTGGGGAAGCATATGGGAAATATCCTCGAATAAACTGATGAATTATGTTTTGTATTCTAAGGTATATCCGAAAAATGTCATTTCGAGTACAACTGTATGGAATGCTGCATTTTATTCGTATATGGTAAGTAGCCTTACGGTGATGCTGTTAGGGTATCTTGTGTACGCATTTAATGTGGTAACAGGAAAAAACTGGCCGGGAATATTGGCAGCAAGTTGTCTTGTCCTAGCTGATCCAGTCGTTATTTATTTTTATAATGAACAGACAAGCTGGATGATGCTGTTTTCGCCAGTAAATTGGAGCAGTATTGAAAATTTGAAGAAATATTCAGGAGAAGGCATGCTGACTTCGATGTATGTTTATGCGGTGATTTTGAGTATTTGTGCCATATTGATGATGGTGATTAAAGAAAAAACTCATGAAATGGATTTATGAATTTAAGCAAGTAATGCGTCTGGCTGTCTCTGACATAAAGTCAAAATGTTACATTAAATGTTACAAAATAATTTAAATAAAAAAGGTTTTGTAACAAAACATACATAGAAATGTATCAGAAATGTAAAGGAAATGTAATTGCATTTTAGACTTAATGCTGATAAAATAGGGATAACATAAGAAAAAGTAAAAAATAGTCAAACAATAAATACTAAATTGGCTGCTTTTAAAATTTCAAAGACATTAAAAAAGTGCAGTTAACGGGGAGAGCGGAAAGGAAAACACGCATGAAAAAAGTATGGAAAAAGCTGTTGGCAGCGGCAGGGATGACAGCGGCACTGGTATCAACATCAGGTTGTATGGTCTCAATTCAGTTTGACAGATCTAAAAGACAGCTTCCTCAAAAACTGTCGTCAGCAGATGAAAAGACATGGGCAGCAGAACCAGTTTGGGTATCATCAGGGGAAGCAGGAGTGCTTACAAAAGAGTCACAAGCTTTTGAATCAGAGTTTGAATCAGAGTCTGAAAAAGAAAGTGAATCTGAACAGGGAACAGTAGCAGAGATAACAGAAAAAGAGTCAGAGTCGACGACAGAAAGTACAACAGCAGACAGCTTTGTAATTCCTCTGCCACCGCAGGCAGGCTGATTCGTATTTAAAACAGGACAAATTAGGAAGGAGAAAACAATATGTAATTAAATTTATTGACAATAATGCTTTAATGTGTTTAAATATCCTCAAAGGAGGTATTATGAACACATCAAATATTACAAATTATAAACCAAAGGAATTTGCGGAGCTGTTGGGTGTTTCTGTTAAGACCTTACAGCGGTGGGATCGAGAAGGAACACTTACAGCAAATCGTACACCAACCAATAGGCGTTATTATACTTACAAACAGTATCTTGAATTTAAAGGGATAACAGAAGATGATACACGCAAAGTTATTCTCTATGCCAGAGTGTCTACAAAAAATCAAAAAGATGATTTACAAAACCAAACCGCATTTTTACGTCAGTTTTGCAATGCAAGAGGCATGATTGTAGATCAATGCATAGAAGAATATGGAAGTGGTCTTAATTACAACCGCAAGAAATGGAATGAATTATTGGATGAGGTGATGGAACAAAAAATCAAAACAATTGTGATAACGCATAGAGACCGTTTTGTTCGCTTTGGATATGACTGGTTTGAAAAATTCTGTACGAAATTTAATACAACAATTGTGGTAGTAAATAATGAATCATTATCACCACAGGAGGAGCTTGTACAGGATATCGTTTCCATTCTTCATGTGTTTTCTTGCAGATTGTATGGACTTCGTAAGTATAAAAAACAAATAGAAGGAGATGATGGACTTGCTAAAGAGCTTCAAGACGGAAATCAATCCTACACCGGAGCAGATAACGAAGATCAATAAGACAATTGGAACCTGTCGGTATCTATACAATTTTTATCTTTCTTATAACTTAAAACGTTATGAGCAGGGAGAAAAATTCATGAGTGGAAAGTCCTTTAGCGTATGGCTGAATAATGAATATCTGCCGACACATCTTGAATATTCATGGATAAAGGAAGTCAGTTCAAAGGCAACAAAACATGCAGTTGAATGCGGATGCACAGCATTTACAAGATTTTTTAAACATCAGAGTGGATTTCCTAAATTCAAAAAGAAAGATATCTCAGATGTAAAGATGTATTTTGTAAAGAATAATCCTAAAGACTGCTATTGTGAGCGTCATCGAATTAACATTCCCACCCTTGGCTGGGTGAGACTAAAGGAAAAGGGATATCTGCCAACGACGAAAGATGGCTGGCGGATTCGAAGCGGAGCCGTTTCGAAAAAAGCGGGTCGATACTATGTATCCGTTTTAGTGGATGTTGTGGATTTGCAGGTCAAATCGAAGGAAGATCAAACAGAAGGAATTGGAATTGATCTTGGATTAAAAAAATTTGCGGTTCTTTCAAATGGTAAAATTTATAAAAATATCAACAAAACAAGCCGAATCAAAAAGCTTGAAAAACAGTTGAGACGGGCGCAGCGCTGTCTGTCTCGCAAATATGAGAATTTAAAGAAAATGAGGAAAGGAGAGTCTGCTCAAAGAGCAAATATACAAAAACAAAAGCTTAGGGTACAAAAACTTCATCAAAGAATTAATCAGATTCGAACCGATTACATCAATAAGACAATCGCAGAGATGGTGAAAACCAAACCATCGTATATAACGATTGAAGATCTGAATGTAAAAGGTATGATGAAAAATCGACATCTTTCAAAGGCAGTGGCATCAGAGAAATTTTATGAGTTTCGAGAAAAGCTCATGAAAAAATGCCACGAAGAAGGAATTGAGTTAAGAGTAGTAAGCAGATGGTATCCGTCTTCAAGAAAATGTCACAGTTGCGGATGCATCAGGAAAGATTTAAAGCTTTCAGATCGAATTTACAGATGCAGTTGTGGCTATATAGAAGATCGTGATCGAAATGCGGCACTTAATTTGAAAGATGCAGTAACTTACGAAATTGCATAATTGAACGCAACCGTAAGTATGTACCCAGGGCTATCTGGGGAATTGACGACTGTGGAGTGTACAAGAACTTGTGAGTAGACAGAACTTCGGTTCGTCAAAAGCATACACGGTGAAGCAGTAAGTAGTGTTCGTGAGAACCTACAATTCTCAATATGAGTATATTTACACATATTTTGAGTAGCAGCAAAATAAATGAGAAAATTATTATGGAAGAAAGCGGCGATTACCGCAATGGCAGGAACAATGATGATGATGACTGGATGTGAATTACAGGGAGCTGTAAATAAGAATCAAACGACATCCACAGCAGCAACAGTACAGACGAGCAAAACAGCGGAGTCATCTGCAAATACACAGCCGTCAAGTGTGACACCTAATACAACTGTGCAGGCATCAACGCCAGAATCACAAAAGCAGGCAGTAACTGAGTCGGCGGCACCAGAGTCAACAGCACCAGAGTCAACATCACCAGAGTCAACAGCTCAGAGCCAAGCGCCAGCCAGCAGTTCGGAAGCCGGCAACGTGACGCCGTCAAGCGAGGAGCAGGAAGTCAGCTTTTCATTTGAGTGGATCACGGGTGATGTGCCGGAAGGTGATGGTGATGTTGCCTGGTTTACAGTGGAATCAATCGCAGAAGATAATTTTTGGGTGAAATTCCATGGTTCTGCAAACGAAGAAGGAATTAGCAATGTAAGAATTGCAGTGTGGACCGAAGCGAATGGTGAGGATGATATCGAATATATCGATGCAGAGAGTCTTGGAAATGAGACGAAAGCATATCCAGTATATATTCAGAATCATAATAATGAGAAAGAGGGATATGTTCTGAAGGTATCATATACTAACAAAGCAGGCGAAGAAAAAACGTGTGAGAATTACACACGAATTTCATTAGAGTGAGATAAGCATATGAGTACAATTGAAATAAAAAATCTGACAAAACGTTATGGAGAAGCAGAAGTATTAAGTAATATTAATATGAAGCTAGAGTCTGGAAAAATCTACGGACTTGTAGGCAGAAATGGTTCCGGAAAGACTATGCTTATGAAGCATATCCTTGGGTTTGTAAAGGCAACGCAGGGAACAATTTTGATAAATGGAAAAGTAGTCGGAGAAAATGATGACATGCAGGAGAATATTGGTGCTATCATCGAAAATCCGGGTTTTCTGCCAGAATATTCTGGTTTCACAAATCTGAAGCTTCTTGCTATGATTCAGGGAAAAATCAAAGATGAGCAGATAAAAGACGCGATACGTCTTGTGGGTCTAGATCCAGAAAGCAAAAAAGCGGTAGGAAAGTATTCGTTAGGTATGCGCCAACGTCTGGGATTGGCGCAGGCATTGATGGAAAATCCAGATATTTTGCTGTTAGATGAACCTCTGAGCGGTCTGGACAATGATGGCGTACAGGAAATGTGGAAGCTTTTCTTGAAACAAAAAGAAGATGGAAAGCTAATTGTTCTGGCAAGCCACAGTAAGGAAGATATCGGGACGCTTTGCGATGAAATCTTTCGCTTTGATAAGGGAAAAATGGTCGGACATGAGATCAAGAGGGACTAGATGAATATGTAAAGTGATAAGTGACATTTGCCGTGCTGAATAAAATATGTTTTATCTCAGCACGGCAGAAAGGAACTTGAGTATGAGAAAAAAATATAAAATATATTCAGTAATATTAACAGGAATAATTTTGACTGGTTGCAAATCAGTTCGTATGACAAGTCAGGATCGTCAGCAGTTCATGCCAAATGGAATATCAGTAGCACAACAGCTATTAGAAGAAACAGAAGAAGCAACGCAAGCCAAATCTCTCGAAGTAATAAAAACAACGCCATCTGCGAACAACACAACAAGCGAAAGCAGTGTTGAAGAGAGTGAAAGTAGTATGAAAGAAAGCAATCAATCTCAGGATGAGCAGGAAAACAACGTGAATATATTAGCACTAGAAATAGAACCATATGAATTGTCTGATGTTTGTAATGCTATATTTGAAAAATCGTTAGATGAAGTTGAGCAAAGTCAAAATCAATATGGCATGTATTATTTGACGGATGGGGACAGAAGAGTACGCCAGTATGATATGCTTGGGCTAGAATATGAAGTAAAAGGAGTATCAGGAAGCTATTCTGCAATCGCAGAGATGGCAACCAATACACTTCGGTGGCAGGAAATTTTGTTGAGGGAATCATTTCCACAGGATAAAATTGATAGTGAAATGAAGCCTGAAGATGCAGAAAAAAATTGCAGAGAGATTGCAGAAAAAATAGGATATTCCTATACATACGTTAGAACATATGCAATGGATTTGCAGAGTATTAAGAAAATTAATAAAAATGCAGAAGATAGTGTATCTGGTCCTGGTTATGAAAATAAAGAAGATGAATATGATGGTACTTGGTCAGGTGTATTTACAGGTGGGAAGCCGTGGACACAAGAGGACGAGGCATATTTAGTTATAATGAAAAATCCCCTAATAAATGGAAGAATATTAGAAAACAATGGAAATTTAGATATTGCGTGGATGGTTTATCATCCAGTGAAGGGATTATTATATATGAAAATTCCTCCACGTTATCGTATTTGCAGCGAACAAAAGAAAAATTTGATTGACAGGACACAGGCAGCAGATTATTTGGATAAGGAAATAAATGCGACAAATATTGATGGAAAGAGTATACAGATTACGGATATTTCATTGGTGTATGCAGTAGATGAACTGTCATCTGAAGGAATTCAATGTTCACCATATTGGCGTTTTGGTTTTCAAAAAAGAAAAAATTCTGAATCCGTATGGCTATACAAAGATTTGAATGAGTATGACACATATAGTGATACAGAAGATGTGAAACATCAGGAAAATGGATATTTTTTGATTAATGCAGTTGATGGATCAATCATGTATTAATAGGAGACACATATGAAGGAATTAAAAGCGGAACTAAAACGTGGTATACTGCATGGGAAAATAATATATGTGATGATGATGGTAGCAATACTATTTGCACTTGGGTGGACAGAAAATCTGTCGCAGGCGATAGAATTTAGAGAAAATGCTAACATCGTATTTAGTAGTATTCAGCATGTTTTATATGTGCTGTATTTTGATCGTTTTAAAGCAGTTATGATTGCTGTATTATCATTACTGTGTGCGGGAAGTGTTTATGAAGATATCTCCAGTGGTTTTTTCCTGTTTCAAAAACTTCGAGTAGGAAGGATAGAGCGATATGTGATCTCAAAGATTGCTGCGAATATGTTTCTTGTAACAACAGCAACGATTGGTGGAATTTGGCTTTTTGTGGCTTTCGTAAGACCGCTAATGCCGTTAGTAGGTAATAATCCACAGCAAGATATAGTTGAATACTACGATATTTATCAAACACTAGGCCCCATTCTTTATTTGGCAGCGATGGGATTAATTTTTGGATTATCTGCATCCTTTTTTACTTCTTTTGGGTTATGGATTGTATTTTATATGCCAGATCGCTTTGCAGCACATGCAATTTCCTTTTTGGTTTATTATGGATTATTATCAATTACTGATTTTTTGCCGAGAGAGTTGGATGTTTGGAATCTTACGAGTGCAGCAAAAATGCTCAGAATGACGGATAGTTCATTTTGGAATTATTTATATTCTGTTAGCTTATTACTTGTGTTAAATGCGATTTCGGGAATTGTATTATGGAAAAAGCTAAAAGGAAGGTATGAAAATGGGTAATTTGAAGAAAGGTTGGTATGTTTGCGAAAGCAATTTTATACAGTGGCGTAAAAATTATAGAATATGGATGATTGCGGCAATAGAAACAATATTGATTTTTCGATATCTTCATGGATTATCTGAGTATGGGCAGGCAACAGGAAAAACAATTACGCCGTTTGTTCTTCCAATTGTTTTTGCGGAGGCAGAAAATAGTAATGGATTATTAAAAGTATTAATCTACTTAGGTTGTGTTATGCTATTTTGTAATGCCCCTTTTTTGAATAATCAAAAACCATATATGATTTTAAGGTGCAAACGAAAAGGCTGGTATCTGGGTGAAAACATGTACTTGTGGCTGGCAGCATTTCTCTATATGTTGTTTATTTCGCTTATTTCGCTGATAGCAGTTCTTCCAACAGTTTCAACAAATCGACTTTGGGGAGAAATTGCAGGAGATTTTGTTGTAAATCAAAGAAGCTTAATTCCAGTTTATACGTGGGGACTAGTAATGCCAGTACGAGTAATACAAAATTATTATCCTTTAGCAGCATTTCTGTACACTTTTATTACTGGATGGTTAAGTATAGTTTTCATTGGTAAGCTGATGTACCTGCTAAATTTAAAAATTGGCAAAAAAACAATAGGAATTTCAGCAGCAGTGTTCTTTATTATGTTGGATCCAGTAGCTGTATATTTTACAAATTTTAAACAATATGGTTTGCTTTATGTTTCTCCGATAAATTGGAGCAGTCTTGAAAACATAAATACCGTTTCAGGTTATCCGCATTTATCGGGAGAATATATGTTTATAATGTATGTCATTTTGATTGGAGTAGAATCTTTGCTGAGCTATATATGTTCAATTAAAATGGATATAGAAGTCAAAATGATATAAATTTGTTGAAATGAAAGCGGGAAAATTCTAAAAGGAGCTTGCATGAAAAATACAGGAAATATTGAAACTAGTGGGGCTGGAAAAGTCAGTAGAACCTTCGTTTTACATTGAAAAAAGAAGTGAGATATGATACAATGACAAAAAAATAGGAAAGAAATCGGTAGAGGAATTGCTTAAGGAGGTTTTCATGGAGAAAAAATTAAAGCTTCCAATTGGAATTGAAAATTTTAGTGAACTTCGGAAAAGAAATTATTATTATGTAGATAAGACGGAACTAATTGAACAGGTACTTGAAGATGGCAGTCAGGTGATTTTGTTTACTCGTCCGCGCCGTTTTGGAAAATCGCTTAATATGAGTATGCTTAAAAGCTTTTTTGAAAAAGAAACAGATCCCGCTTTATTTGAAGGCTTATATATTGCTCAGAATATTGAATTGTGCAGACAGTATATGGGACAATATCCTGTAATTTCAATCAGTCTAAAAGGGGTAGACTCAAATTCATATGAAGGTGCGTATAAGTTATTGGTTCAGAGCATCTGTGATGAGATAGAGCGTTTTCAGTTTTTAATTGAGAGCAATGAACTTACGCAAATTGACAAAAAAAGATATTTTGAGCTGATTGACAGAAAGATGGAGCCGGATACGTTAGCGGTCAGCTTAAAAGGTCTAACATTGCTTCTTGAAAAACATTATCATCAAAAGGTAGTAGTATTGATTGATGAATATGATGTACCATTGGCAAAAGCATATGAAAACGGCTACTATGATGAAATGATTCTTTTGATTCGCAATCTCTTTGGAAATGTGTTGAAAACAAATGACAGCCTTGCTTTTGCGGTACTGACAGGATGCCTGAGAATTGCAAAGGAAAGCATCTTTACCGGGTTGAACAATTTTAAAGTCTATTCGATCACGGATGATGAATTTGATGAAACCTTTGGTTTTACAAATAAAGAAGTAATGGAAATGCTGCAATACTATGGATTGAGTGATCGGTTTGACGAAGTGAAGGAATGGTATGATGGGTATCGGTTTGGCAATGCCGATGTTTATTGCGCGTGGGATGTTGTAAATTATTGCAGAGATCATTGCAAAAATCCAAACGCAGAATTAAAAAACTATTGGATGAATACAAGTGGAAATGAGATTATCAATCATTTTGTAGATAGTTTGAATCAGCCAGGAATGCTTGCAAAGCGTGAACTTGAGCGACTGGTAAATGGAGAAACGGTTGTCAAACGGGTTGATGAGATGATTACCTACAAGGAGCTATATACAAGCATTGATAATTTATGGAGTACTATGTTTATGACGGGCTATCTGACGCAGCATGGGAAGGAAGGAGATGGCTATTATCGGCTTGCAATTCCGAATCGCGAGATTCGCAACATTATCATTGAGCGTATATTGAAATTGTTTCGCGGAGAAGTTTCTCAAAATCGTGAGATGTTCAGAAATTTTTATACTGCATTGCAAAATGCGAATGCGCCAGTGGTTGAAAAGATTTTGACGGAGTATATGACAAAAACGATTAGCATTCGTGATAATTTTGTAAAAACGGTTAAGGAAAATTTCTATCATGGACTATTGATTGGAATTTTAGGATTTGCAGATGATTGGAGTGTTTATTCCAATCGAGAATCCGGGAATGGATTTAGTGATATTATTATTGAGGCAGGATATGATGACGATGCATTTGGTATTGTAATGGAATTAAAATGGAGCGATGATGAAAAATCGCTTGATCAAAATTGTCGTGATGCATTAGAGCAGATTGATACCAGACAATATACACAGGCATTGCGCAATGATGGCTATCAGAAAATTTTAAAATATGGAATTGCATTTTACCGCAAAAAGTGTCGTGTTATGGTAGAAAGATAGTAAAACCAATTTTTTAAAGTGACAATTTCTTTGTTTTATGGTATGATACGAGAAGCATAGCGACATTAATTGCAATTGCAGAACAGGGCTATTTATAAGCCCTGTCAGAAAGGAAAAGTTATGGAATTACAGGAATCCACAAATCGTCTGGTTGAGCTGATCCGCCACTCCCAGTCACCGTATCATACAATGAAGGAGGCCATCAGTCAGCTTGAAAAGGCAGGTTTTGAGCGTATTTCACTTGCAGAGTCTGCAGCGCTTGAGCCTGGAAAGGCATATTATGTATCAATTTATGATCGTTCACTTGCTGCATTTCGTGTGCCGCAGTCTGGCTTTAAGGGATTTCGTATTATCACATCCCACATCGACAATCCGTGCTTTATGATTAAGCCAAATCCAGAAAGAAAGAAATCTGACTGCATCACTTTAAATGTAGAGCGCTATGGTGGTCCGATCTTAAATACATGGCTGGATCGTCCACTGACAATTGCAGGACGTGTATGTGTGGCAACAGATGATCCATTTAATCCGAAGACCATGCTGTACAATTCTAAAAAGCCAGTTGCCGTAATCCCGAATCTGGCAATTCATATGAATAGAGAAGTAAATAAGGGTGTTGAGTTAAAGGTTCAGACTGATCTTGAGCCGATTGTCTCTTTAATCGGAGCAAAGGAAAATACACAGGGATGGCTTCTTGGAAAGATCGCTGCAGAGCTTGGCATTGAGGCAGACAGCATTCTTGATTATGAGCTGTTTTTATGTAACGGTGAGGAGCCATCAATTACAGGCTTTGATGATGAGTTTTTATCAGCGCCAAGACTTGATAATTTGACCTCCTGCCAGTCATGCTTAAATGCAATCATGGATACAGAGGCACTTTCTGATATCTGTAATCTTGTTGTATTGTTTGATAACGAAGAGTGTGGTTCAAGCTCAAAGCAGGGTGCAGGCTCAGTAATCTTGTCTTCCATTTTAGAGAAGATTTATCTGAATACACCAGATACAGACAAGAGCCGCACAGCATTCATCGACGTAATGCTTCACAGCCTGACAGCATCACTGGATGTAGCTCATGCTATGCATCCGAATCATCCAGAGAAGAACGATCCGACCAATCCGATTCCAATGGAGGGTGGTGTTGTTATCAAGATGAACTACAACCAGAGATATGCAACAGATACTAATGCAGTATCAATTGTAGAGGGAATCTGCCGTGCAGAGAAGATCGCTCATACAAAGTTTGTTAATCATGGAGATGCTGTTGGCGGCGGAACACTTGGAAGTATCTTAAGTACTTCAATTCCAGCAATGACAGTAGATCTTGGCGTACCGATTCTGGCAATGCATTCCAGCCGTGAGCTTATGGCTCGTTCTAGTCAGCTTGCAATGGATCAGTTTGCTGAGGCATTCTTTAAATAATAGCGATTGTAAGCAGATTCAGCCCATGTAAGAAGTGCATACAGCACAATAGCTGCCGTACATAAAATTACTATGGATGTAACTACATAGTCCATTTTAAAGGTCTGGCTGCCATAAATTATCAGGTAGCCAAGACCTGCGCGGGCTGCTAAAAATTCACCTATTATCACACCGACAAGACAAAGGCCAATGTTGACCTTCATGTTGTTGATAAAGACTAGCACGGTGCTGGGAAGCAAGACCTTTGTGATGATGTGCATTTTTGTGCCGTTTAGCGTTTGTATTAGCTTTATCTTTTCTGGGTCAACAGATTCAAATGCGTGGTAAAGCGTTAATATTGCGCCAAATACGGCGAGAGAAACTGCGACAACAATGATGGTGCGCGGCTTATTGCCAAGCCACACAATTAAAAGTGGTGCAAGTGCTGATTTTGGCAGGCTGTTTAACAGAATCAGATATGGCTCAAACAGCTTGTAGATCCAGCGAAAGCGCCAGAATAAAAGAGCGGTAAAAAGGCTTATGACCATAGTCATAAAAAAGCTGAGTGCTGTTTCTTTTAGTGTAACAGAAACATGAAGCCACAGTGTATTATTGGCTGCAAAGCTTTGTATTGTGCGTATGACGCGTGACGGACTGCTGAAAATAAAATCATTTATAATGCCAAATCGGGCGCAAAACTCCCAGATGGCAAAAAACAAAATCCCAATCAGAAACCGTCCGGCAGTTAAAAGCTTGCGGTTTCTTTTTTGTCGTCTGGCAAGCAGACGCATCAATTCTTCATTTTTCATGGGCAAATGCCTCCCAAAGCTTTTGAAAATATGGATTGAATAATGGATGGTTCCTGCGGGCGAGTGGTGAGAGTGCAGTAAAATCAGGATCAAATACGAGCTCCATTTTAATTGTTGAAGGTCGCTTCCCTAAAACAAGCACTCTGTTTCCTGTACTGACAGCCTCTGCCAGATCGTGTGTGACTAAAATGGCAGTTTTCTTGTTCGTGCGGATAATCTCACAAATGTCATTGCAGACAGTGAGCCTTGTCTGGTAATCAAGTGCTGAAAATGGCTCATCCAGAAGTAAAAGCGTGGGCTCCATGATCAGTGTGCGAATAAGAGCAGCTCTCTGGCGCATGCCGCCGGATAATTCAGAAGGCTTTGCACCCAAAAAGCCGCCAAGATCATAGCGAGTAAGCATTTCAGAAGCAGTTTTTCGTGCTTTTCTTTTATCTTTATGGGAGGAATGCTGTATTTCAGGACCAAGAAGTGTGTTGCGAAGAATGCTTCTCCACTCAAAAAGCTGATCTCTCTGCAGCATATATCCAATTTCCTTTCTCGGTTTTATGACAGGCTCGCCTAAAAAGAAAACCTGTCCGGCAGATGACGGCATCAGACCGGCGATAATATCAAGAAGCGTTGATTTTCCGCAGCCGGACGGTCCGACAATCGATATGAAATCGCCTTCAAAAGCCTGAAACGAGATATTGTCGATTACAGGTAAGTAAGATGATGCAGAAAGATAATCAAAGGAAAGATTGCTAACATCAAGCATTGGTTCCATAGTTGCCTCCTTTTAATGAAGCTTAAGGGCATATATCTTCACGGAAAAAGTACATTTTGTATAAGAAAACCCGTGAACACGACCCCCAATATAGGATATGATACCATTTTGAAAAATGAGTCATTGACGAAAGAAAAAGCAAGTGCTATACTTTATGATACTAAATTAAAGTGTTGAAGGAGGATACGATGTCTATTTTTGATCAATTTTCAAAGGTAACAAAGGATTTTGGAAACAAAGCCCAGGAGATGACGAAAGATATCAAGGGCAAGCTCGAAGAGCAGCAGGCCATTTCTCGTTTGAATGCTCAGATAAATGAAGCAAAAAATCAGATGAAAAATACATACATGGCAATCGGAGAAAGATACTATGAGCTTCACAAGGATGATTTGGAGAATGATATGGCAAATCAGTTTCAGATCATTGCTGATGCTATGGAAAAGATTGCTAAGTGTGAGCAGCAGATTAGGGATATCAAAAATGAGAATACCTGTCCAAGCTGCGGCGCAACCATTTCAAAGGATGTGCTGTTTTGTCCTAACTGCGGAACAAAAATAGAAAGACCGCAGCCAGAGTCAGAACCGCAGCCAACTGAGAAGGTTTGTCCTGAGTGTGGTGCTGCAGTTGATGAGGATGATGTATTTTGTACTAATTGTGGTGCTCGTGTTGACAGTGAGGAGTCATCAGAAAAAGATGATAAGCAAACTGAATCTGAGCCGACAGATACACAGCAGTAATATACGATATGTAGGCAAATAGCCCTTACATATAAAGAGTTATGAAAAACAAAAACAGAGAGAGGTGCACAGATGGAGCAGAAATTAAAGGTAGGCGTACTTGGTGCGACAGGAATGGTAGGACAGCGTTTTGTAACACTTTTGGAGAACCATCCGTGGTTTGAGCTTGTTGCAGTAGCAGCAAGTCCAAGATCTGCAGGAAAAACCTATGAGGAGGCAGTAGGCGGACGCTGGAAGATGAAGACACCGATGCCTGAGGCAGCAAAGAAGCTTGTTGTGTTAAATGTTAATCAGGTAGAAGAAGTTGCTGCACAGGTAGACTTTGTATTTAGTGCAGTTGACATGTCAAAGGATGAGATTCGTGCAATTGAGGAAGCTTATGCAAAGGCAGAGGTTCCGGTTGTATCTAATAACAGCGCACATCGCTGGACACCAGATGTTCCGATGATGGTTCCAGAGTTAAATCCAGAGCATGCAGAAATCATTCCTTATCAGAGAAAGCGTCTTGGCACCAAGAGAGGATTTATCGCAGTAAAGCCAAACTGCTCAATCCAGAGCTATACACCGGCACTTCACGCACTGCGCGAGTTTGAGCCAACACTTGTTGTTGCAACTACATATCAGGCAATTTCTGGAGCAGGAAAGACCTTCAAGGATTGGCCGGAGATGATCGACAACGTAATTCCTTACATTGCAGGTGAGGAAGAAAAGAGTGAGCAGGAGCCGCTTCGTATCTGGGGCAAGATTGAGGATGGCGTGATCAAGAAGGCAGAGGGACCACTGATCACAACACAGTGCATCCGTGTACCAGTTGAGGATGGTCATACAGCAGCAGTATTTGTAAACTTTAAGAAGAAGCCAACAAAGGAAGAGATCATTGATCGTTGGAACAATTTCAGCGGCGAGCCGCAGAAGTTAAATCTTCCAAGCGCACCAAAGCAGTTCATTCGCTACATGGAGGAGGACAATCGTCCGCAGGTACACTTAGATCGTGACTATGAGCATGGAATGGGCATCTCATTAGGCCGTCTGAGAGAAGATACTGCATTTGACTATAAGTTTGTTGGTCTTTCTCACAATACACTGCGTGGTGCAGCAGGCGGTGCAGTTTTGAGTGCAGAGCTTTTAACTGCAAAGGGCTATATCACACCAAAGAACGCATAAGCGTAAAATATAAATAGTGACAGAAAGGGGATAAAAATGTCTGTTGAAAAAAAGTTTTATGGCTATACAGCCGATCAGAAGGAGATTTCTTCCTACACACTCACAAACAAATCTGGAATGAAGGCAGTTTTGCTTGATATCGGTGCTGTTATTGAAAGTCTTCTTGTACCAGATAAAAATGGAAATCTGGTAGATGTTGTATTAGGATTTGGTGATCCAAAGCTTTATCTGGAGAATAACGGAAGTCTTGGCGCTGTCGTAGGCCGTCATGCAAACCGTATTGCAAATGCAACGTACACTTTAAATGGAGTTACTTATAAGCTTGAGGCTAATAATGGTCCTAACAATCTTCACAGCAACCCGGGAAGCTACTATAAGCGTCTGTGGGATGCAAAGATTGGAGAAAACTCAGTTGCCTTTACACTTCATAGTCCAGATGGTGATCAGAATTATCCGGGTAACTTTACAGTTACAGTTACCTATACGCTAAGTGATGAGAATGGTCTTTCTCTTAAATATGATATGGAGAGCGATAAGGACACACTTGCAAATCTGACAAATCACAGCTATTTTAACATGGATGGTCATGACAGTGGTGATGTTTTGTCACAGAAGGTATGGATTGATGCTGATCAGTTTACACCATCTGATGCAACTCTGATCCCGACAGGTGAGTATAGAGATGTTACAGGAACACCATTTGACTTTAGAACAGAAAAAACCATCGGACAGGATATTCATGCAGATGATGAGCAGATAAAAAATGGTGGCGGCTATGACCATAACTATGTCTTAAAGACAGATGGCAAGTTTGCAAAGGTTGCATCTATGACAGGTGCAAAGAGCGGTATCGTGATGGATGTTTACACCGATATGCCAGGTATGCAGGTATATACTGCAAATGGAACAACAATTGAATGCGGAAAAAATAAAAGCTCATATAAGCCATTCTGCGGTGCATGCTTTGAGACACAGTTTTTCCCGGATTCCATTCATCATGAGAATTTCAAGAGCTGTGTATTAAAGGCAAATACAAAGTTTACAACTGTTACAGAATATCGTTTCCATACGGTATAATATGATACCATCAGAGTCAAAAGGTCAAAAATCCGATGCAAGCTTGCTTGCAAGAGGATTTCTGATCTCTTGACTCGCCAAAAACATGAGTAAGTAGCCATTTTTTGAAGAAAAATGAGCGGATTACGAATGTTTTTGAAGATTGCGAGAGTGCAAAGCACGCAGCAATCTGGTATCAAACATAATAATAAACAGCAAGGAGGAGGCAGCAGCAAAAACTACTGCCTCTTGTTTGCGTTTTAAGGAAAAAAGTAAATGTAGAAAGGTTTTTTCATGGGGAAACAATTGTTTATCGCTGAGAAGCCGAGCGTTGCAGCAGAATTTGCAAAGGCGCTTAAGGTAAATGGCGGACGAAGGGACGGCTATTTAGAGTCTGACCAGTATGTGGTGACTTGGTGTGTTGGTCATTTGATCACGATGTCTTATCCAGAGGTCTATGATCCTGCACTCAAAAAGTGGAGCCTTAATACAATTCCATTTTTCCCAGAGGAATGGAAATATGAGGTGATTGGCTCTGTCAAAAAACAATTTGCCATTGTAAAGGGATTATTAAACCGTGCAGATGTAGATACTATTTATATTTGTACCGACTCTGGACGTGAAGGTGAATATATTTATCGTCTGGTAGACCAGATGGCCGGCGTCAAGAACAAAAAGAGGCTGAGAGTGTGGATTGATTCTCAGACAGAAGAAGAAATTTTAAGAGGAATACGTGAGGCAAAGGATTGGAGCTTTTATGATCATCTGAGCGATTCTGCTTATTTAAGAGCGAAAGAAGATTATCTTATGGGCATCAATTTTTCCAGAGCACTGACGCTGAAATTTGGTCCTGCTGTTGCTTCCTTTATGAATACAAAGTGGTCTGTCATCTCAGTAGGACGTGTAATGACATGTGTGCTAGGCATGGTTGTACGAAGAGAACGTGAAATACGAAGCTTCGTAAAGACACCATTTTACCGTGTGATTATATCGCTTCCTGTGGCGCAGGAGGAAAATAAGGGAACTATAGAGGCTGAGTGGCGAAGTGTGGAAGGCTCAAAGTATTTTCAGTCGCCAAAGCTTTATAAGGAAAATGGCTTTTTAAAGAGAGAGACGGCACAGGAGCTTATAAGTTATCTGGAGGCACCTCTTAATCCAGAAGAAAAAAAGCCTGACTGTACTTTAATTAAAATTGAGAAGAAAAAAGAGCAGAAGCAGCCACCGCTTTTATTTAATCTTGCCGAGCTTCAAAATACATGTTCAAGACGATTTAAGATAAGTCCTGATGAGACACTTAAAATCGTTCAGGAATTATATGAGAAGAAGATGGTCACATATCCAAGAACAGATGCGCGTGTGCTTTCTACTGCAGTGGCAAAAGAAATTTCAAAAAATATTCGCGGCTTAAGTAATTTTGCACCTGTGGGCAGTTTTGCACAGGAAATCTTGTCACAGGATGCATGGAAAACAATCGCAAAGACACGCTACACAAACGATAAGCAGATCACAGATCACTATGCCATTATCCCAACGGGACAAGGTTTTGGTGCATATGAGCGTTTGTCAGGCGTGGCAAAGGGCGTATATGAGGTAATCTGCCGCCGCTTTCTCAGCATTTTTTATGGGCCGGCTGTCTATAAAAAATATGCACTTGAATTTCAGGTAAAGACGGAGCACTTTTTCACATCATATCGTATGCTGGAGGATCCGGGCTATTTAAAGGTAACAGGCATGCCACAGGAAAGTACAGCACAAAAAGAAGGCGAGGAAGAATTTGCTGTTGATGAAACATCATTTTTAAGCCGCATTTTGTCAGGTTTAAAAAAGGGTATGCTCTTTGAAGAAACATCATATGCTGTAAAGGAGGGTGAGACATCACCGCCTAAGCGCTATAACTCAGGTTCACTGATTCTGGCCATGGAAAATGCAGGCCAGCTTATTGAAGATGATGAGCTTCGCGCGCAGATTAAGGGAAGCGGCATTGGAACAAGTGCTACGCGTGCAGAGATTTTAAAAAAACTTGTATCAAATGGATATTTGTCTCTAAATGCAAAGACACAGATCATAAAGCCGCAAAAGCTTGGAGAAGCCATATATGAAGTAGTAGCTGTGTCTATCAGGCAGCTTTTAAATCCTGAGCTGACAGCTAGCTGGGAAAAGGGACTGACTTATGTTTCAGAGGGTACGATCACATCACAGGAATATATGGATAAGCTGCAAAATTTTGTTGCTAGAAGAACACAGGGAGTTAAGCAGGTAACAAATCCGGGAGCAATCCGCGGAAACTTTGCAGGCTTTGAGGCTTTTTATGAGACTTCGCGCAAGTCTTAAAAAAACATGGTTGCACAAAAGCAAAATATAAAGTAAACTAATGATGACAGGCAGCCTGCAAAAAACGCAGACTACGGAAAGGTATGGTAAAAAGATGGATTCAATTAAAGTATCTGCACTTTATAACACAGAAGAGACAATCGCAAAGGAGCTTTTTAAGGATGACTGCTATCCGTGGGAAATCCTTCCGAAGATTAAGGATTTTATCTTAACACTTGGCCCGACACTTCCGAAGGATAAGTTTGATGAGATTGAGAAGAATGTATGGGTAGCAAAGTCAGCTGTAGTTGCAAAAACGGCATCTATCACAGGACCATGTATTATTGACGAGGATACAGAAGTTCGTCATTGTGCTTTTATCCGTGGAAATGCACTCGTTGGAAAGCATTGTGTAGTTGGCAATTCAACAGAATTAAAGAATGTAATTTTGTTCAATAATGTACAGGTTCCTCATTACAATTATGTAGGTGATTCCATTTTGGGATATAAGTCTCATATGGGTGCAGGCTCCATTACATCAAATGTTAAGTCTGATAAAAAGCTTGTTGTTGTAAAATCAGAAAATGAAGCGATCGAGACAGGATTAAAGAAATTCGGTGCAATGCTCGGCGACAATGTAGAGGTTGGCTGTGGAAGCGTTCTTAATCCGGGAACTGTTATCGGACCAAACAGCAATATCTATCCACTTTCCTCAGTCAGAGGAATCGTTCCCGCCGGAAGTATCTATAAGCACGCCGGTGAAGTAGTGATAAAGCAGGTGGAGGAGTGATTCATCTTCGGAAAAAGAAAAAAGAAGAACATACACCTAAAGAAAAGAAAAAGACAGGTATCATTCAGTTTATTTTAAATCCTATCGGATTTGCAAAAAAGCTGTACGATGACGATCAGGTCATGACAAATGCTGCAACTATTACATTGTTTATGGTTATGTCATTGTTTCCAATGCTGATGATTTTGCTTTGGCTTATGTCACGCATGATGCTGTCGCCAGAGGTACTTCTAAAGATAGTATCCTCTGTTCTTCCAGAAGAAATGCTTGAGCTTGTAACAGGAACTGTGTCTGATTTGTATGAGAAATCGCTTAGCGTATCAGCGTTGTCGATCACAATTATCATGGCATTGTGGTCATCATCAACGGGAATCTCATTTTTAGTTAAGGGACTAAACCGCGTCTATAAAAGAGAGGAACAGCGAAATTGGTTTGTACACAGGGCATTGTGTCTTGTATATACGGGCATATTTCTAGTGATAATGCTTCTTGTAATGGCATTTCTTGTATATGGAAGCAAGTTTCGTGTGTTTTTAGTTTCGGTATGGCCGGAACTTGAAAACTGGACTGTTTTGATTACCATTTTGCAAAATGGCATTGCGATTGGCGGCATGATTCTTTTCTTTCTTGCCGTTTACAACATTTTCCCGCAAAAGCGTCTGCCTTATAGAAAGCAGATGCCTGGTGCAATCGCAGCAACTATTGGATGGTACAGCTTTTCAGCGATCTACGCCACATATATACGCAACAGTAAGAATCTTGCCTTTATGTATGGAAGCCTTGCGTTAATTATCGTGTTTTTAGTATGGATGTATGTCTGCATGAATATTGTGCTTATTGGCGGAGAAATCAACTTTTTGTATAACAATCGTTATTACTATAAGTTATATTTGCTGACAGAAAAGCAGATTGATATTCAGGAATATTTCATGCATGCTAAGTCAGAGACAGAGATATTAGAACCGGAAGTGGTGGACGAGGAAGAAAACACTAAAGAGTGGGAACAAAAAGAGCCAGAAGTGGCAGAAATACTAGAGGAGCCACAGCCAGAAGTGGCAGAAATACTAGAAGAGCCACAGCCAGAAGTATCAGAAGAGATACAAGAGCAGCCAGATTTGTCAGAGAAAATAGAATAAGCAAAAAAGCATTCATGTAAATAATTTGCGTGAGTGCTTTTTTATTTTTGTCAACCGAATTTCAACCTCTTTTTGCGCAATTTCTACCTTATTTTCACAAAAATAAAAAGCAAATATGATAAAGTATAGGACAAAATGCGAATTTGTTGAAAAGTAACAAAATAAAATGAGTGTTTTTGAACAAAAAACCATCGCTTTTTTTGAAAAGCGTGGTATAATTTAGATGTATGCTAAGTGAAAGAGGGGATTTTAATCATGGCAAAAGAAATGATTGCAATGCTGCTTGCCGGTGGACAGGGATCACGTCTGTATGCACTGACACAGAAGCTTGCAAAACCAGCAGTACCTTTCGGTGGAAAATATCGTATTATCGATTTCCCGTTATCAAATTGTGTGAATTCAGGTATTGATACCGTCGGTATTCTCACACAGTATCAGCCGTTGGTATTAAACGAATATATTGGAAACGGACAGCCTTGGGATCTTGACCGTCTGCATGGCGGCGTTCATGTTCTTCCGCCGTATCAGCAGGCGTCCGGCTCTGACTGGTATAAGGGAACCGCAAATGCGATTTATCAGAATATTTCCTTTATAGAGCGTTATAATCCACAGTACGTAATTATCCTTTCAGGTGATCAGATCTGCAAGCAGGACTACAGTGATTTCCTTCGTTTCCATAAGGAAAAGGGCGCAGAGTTCAGCGTGGCAGTTATGGAGGTTCCGTGGGATGAGGCATCTCGTTTCGGCCTGATGGTGGCTGACGAGGATTCTCGTATTACAGAGTTCCAGGAGAAGCCAAAGAATCCAAAGTCAAATCTGGCTTCCATGGGTATCTACATTTTCAACTGGGATATCTTAAAGAAGTATCTTATTGAGGATGAGGCAGATCCAAATTCTCAAAATGACTTCGGAAACAACATTATTCCAAACCTTCTTCGTGACGGACGTAATATGTATGCATATCGTTTTGATGGATATTGGAAGGATGTTGGAACTATTTCTTCATTGTGGGAAGCAAATATGGAGGTTCTTGATCCTGAGCACAGCGGTATCAATCTGTTTGATGAAAACTGGAAGATTTATAGCCGAAACAGCGGTATGACAGGTCATCGCATTGGTGCAGATGCAGAAGTGCAAAACTCCATGATTACCGATGGATGCCGTATCCATGGTAAAGTAAAGCACTCCATTTTATTTGCAGGTGTTTCTGTAGAGCCGGGTGCAGTTGTTGAGGATGCAGTTGTCATGGGCGGCACTGTAATCAAGGCAGGTGCACAGGTAAGACATTGTATTATCGCTGAGAATGTTGTAATTGGCGAGAATGCAGTTGTAGGCGAGGCGCTCTCAGAGGGCGGCAAGGGCGTTGCGACAGTCGGTGCAGGTGTTTATATTGGAGACAATGCAAAGATTGGTCCAAACGCAATGGTCAGCGAGAATGTAAAGGGTGGTGAAGAACAATGGTAAAATCAAATGTAAATGCGCTGGGAATTATCTTCCCGAACAGTTATGATAATATGGTTCCGGAGCTGGTAACAGAGCGTCTTATGGCTTCCATTCCCTTTGCAGGACGTTATCGTATGATCGACTTTATCCTTTCAAGCATGGTAAGCAGCGGAATTGATAATATTTCCATTATTGTCCGCAATAATTATCATTCCTTGATGGATCATCTTGGTTCGGGACGTGAGTGGGATCTTACCCGTAAAAATGGTGGTTTGACAATTATTCCTCCATTTGCAGAGAAGACTGTAAAGATGTATAACGGACGTGTTCAGGCACTTGCCAGCATTCTTGAACTTCTGCGTGACCAGAAGGAAGAGTATGTTGTAATGTCAGATGCCAATATTGCAGTTAATTTTGATTTCAGTGCAATGCTGCAGGCTCATATTGAGAGCGGTGCTGATGTAACAGTTGCATATAAGGAAGAGGAATTAGCAGACAGTCTGAAGAATTTAGATATCATGAAGGAAGATTTCTTCTATACACTTGCACTTGAAGGAGATAGAGTAAAGAAGATTTATGTAAACTCCGAAGAGTCTGGTCCACAGAAGCTTTCTATGAATATCTACATCTTAAAGAGAGAGCTTCTGATTGATTTAATACATACTGCATTTGTTCGCGGATATGTTTACTTTGAACGTGATATTCTTGCACATAGACTCGATAAGCTGAATGTAAAGGCATATCGTTTTGACGGCTACCTTGCAAGAATCACTGATATGAAGAGCTACTTCGATGAGAACATGAAGCTTCTCGAGGATGAAAATCTTGATGCACTGTTTGCACCAAATCCGATCTACACAAAGATTCGTGATGATAACCCGACACGCTACATCAACGGTTCTAAGGTAAAGAATGTGATGGCTGCCGATGGCTGTATCATCGAGGGTGAGGTAGAGAATAGTGTACTCTTTAGAGGTGTTAAGATTGCAAAGGGCGCAAAGGTAAGAAACTGCGTGCTGATGCAGGATACTGTAGTTGGTGAAGGCTGTGATCTTGAGTATGTTATCACAGATAAGAATGTAACCATCTCTGCCGATAAGGAAATCAAGGGCACAAATACCTTCCCGGTATATGCTGCTAAGTTCCAGAAGATTTAATAAAAATATTACAAAAGAGGGGTGGTCATTTTGACGCTCCTCTTTTTTTTCAAAAACTCTTGTAGGATCTTTTGAATTTTGGTATGATAGTAAAATATGGAGAAATCTGCTGTTTTTTACTTGACAGCTTATAGATACAGGCCTGCGGGCCGGGAGGTTAATTTTATGAAACATGCCCATCAGATCAAATCGGTGGCGCCGGGCTCAATTGCAGAGGAGCTAGAGCTAGAGCCAGGTGATAAGATCCTGCAGATTAATGGTCAGGATATCGAGGATGTCCTTGATTATCGTTTTTATATTCAAAATGAAGAAATAGATATGGTTGTCCAGAAAAAGGACGGCTCAGAGGTGGAGTGGGAGTTCGATAAGGACTTTTACGAAGACCTTGGCATTGAGTTTGAGAGCGGTCTTATGTCAGATTATCGTTCCTGTACAAATAAGTGCATCTTCTGCTTTATTGACCAGATGCCGCCGGGAATGCGCGATACGCTTTATTTTAAAGATGATGATGCAAGACTTTCATTTCTTCAGGGAAATTATATTACATTGACAAATATGAAAGAGCATGATCTTTCACGTATTATAAAATATCATCTGTCACCTATCAATATTTCAGTTCAGACGACAAATCCAGAGCTTCGCGTAAAGATGCTTCACAATCGTTTTGCAGGAAAGATCATGGAAACGCTGAATCGTCTTCGTGATGCAGATATTGAAATGAACGGTCAGATTGTTTTGTGCAAGGGAGTAAATGACGGTGCCGAGCTAGAGCGTTCAATTCGCGATCTTGCAGGATTATATCCGCAGATGCAGAGTATGTCAGTAGTTCCAGTTGGTTTAAGCAAATATCGTGAAGGCTTGTATCCGTTAGAGCCGCTTACAAAAGAGGATGCAGAAAATGCCCTTGATATTATTGGTCGTTTTCAAAATGAAATGTATGAACGTTTTGGCACACATTTTGTCCATGCAAGTGATGAGTTTTATCTGCTTGCAAATCGTCCTCTGCCACCGGAAGAAGTTTATGACGGCTACGTGCAGCTTGAAAATGGTGTTGGTATGCTGCGTCTTTTAATAGAAGAAACAGATTATGCATTGGAAGCGTTAAGCGGTGATGAGCGTGCCCATACACTGTCTCTTGCGACAGGAAAGCTGGCATACCCATTTTTAAAGGATATTGCGGCAAAGGTTCATGAGAAGTTCCCAAATGTGAACATTACAGTCTATGAGATTTTGAATGATTTCTTCGGACATGGTGTTACTGTGTCTGGTTTGATCACTGGACAGGATTTAATTAAGCAGCTTAAAGGCAAGCCATTAGGAGAGGTTCTTCTTCTTCCAGCGAATATGTTTAGAAGTAATGAAGAAGTATTTTTGGACGATCTAACAAAGCAGGATGTCGAAAAAGCTTTACAAGTTCCGATAAATATTGTAAAATCAGACGGGCAGGAACTGATTCGTGCAATGCTGATGGAAGAAAGTGAAGAAACCAAGCAGCTTCATTCTCCATATGAGCTGTAATTACGAATGTTTTTGAAGATTTATATTTATGTAAGAAAGCGAGAAGAATATGAGTAAACCGATAGTTGCTATCGTAGGCCGCCCGAATGTCGGAAAGTCTACGTTGTTTAATGTAATTGCAGGCGATTCCATCGCCATCGTAAAAGATACGCCAGGTGTAACAAGAGACCGTATTTATGCGGACTGCAGTTGGCTGAATTATAATTTTACCCTGATTGATACAGGTGGTATTGAGCCGGATTCAAGTGATGTAATTTTGTCACAGATGAGAGATCAGGCACAGATCGCAATTGATACTGCAGATGTAATCATTTTCCTTGTTGATGTAAGACAGGGACTTACCGATGCAGACGGCAAGGTAGCAGATATGCTTCGCCGCAGCCAAAAGCCAGTTGTTCTTTGTGTTAATAAGGTGGATTCCTTTAAGAAGATGGAAGCAGATGTATATGAGTTTTATAACCTTGGAATCGGTGATCCGATCCCTGTATCTGCATCAAACCATCAGGGCGTCGGTGATCTTCTTGAGGCTGTCAGTGATCATTTCAAGAAGGACGGCAGTGAGTCAGATGATGATGATCGTCCGCGCATCGCTATCGTAGGCCGCCCGAATGTTGGAAAATCATCTATCGTAAACCGTCTTGTAGGCGAGAAGCGTGTGATTGTATCTGACATTGCAGGAACAACACGTGATGCCATTGATACGCCTCTTAAGAGAAATGGCCGCGAGTATATCCTTATTGATACAGCAGGTCTTCGCCGCAAGAGCAAGATTCACGAGGATCTTGAGCGCTATAGTATCATTCGTACTGTTACAGCAGTAGAGCGTGCCGATGTCGTCGTTATGGTAATTGATGCGGCAGAGGGCGTTGCAGAGCAGGATGCAAAGATTGCAGGTATCGCACACGAGCGCGGTAAGGGTGTAATCATTGCAGTAAACAAGTGGGATGCTGTTGAAAAGGATGATAAGACAATCTACAAGATGACAGAAAAGATCAAGCAGACACTTGCATATATGCCATATGCAGAATTTGTCTTCATCTCTGCAAAGACAGGACAGAGATTAGACAAGCTCTTTGAGCTGATTGATATGATCATCGAAAATCAGTCTATGCGTATTGCAACTGGTGTGTTAAATGAAATCTTAGCAGAGGCTGTAGCTATGCAGCAGCCGCCGTCAGATAAAGGACGCCGCTTAAAGATCTTCTACATGACTCAGATTTCAGTAAAGCCGCCGACATTTGTTGTCTTTGTAAATGATAAGAAACTGATGCATTATTCCTACACACGATATATCGAGAACCAGATCCGCAATGCATTTGGCTTTAGAGGAACGCCGCTTCGCTTTATTATCCGCGAGAGAAAGGAAGATAAGTAATGATACGCGTATTATTGCTGGTGATCGGATATTGTCTGGGAATGATCCAGACAGGTTATCTTTATGGAAGAATGAAGGGAATTGATATCCGCAAGGCGGGAAGTGGAAACTCCGGTGCGACAAATTCACTTCGAGTACTTGGCAAAAAGGCTGGTCTTATCGTCTTTGCTGTCGATTTGTGCAAATGTTTTATTCCATGTTTGATCGTAAAGGCATGGGCTGTTTCAAGCGGACAGCAGCATATGGAAGATATCTATATGCTGTATCTGGCGTTTGGTGTTATTTTGGGACACAATTATCCATGCTATTTAAATTTTAAGGGCGGAAAAGGAATCTCCAGTACATCAGGCTTTATTTTAGCATTTGATCTTCGTATCGCCGCTGTGTGTCTGGCAGCATTCAGTGTAATTGTTGGAACGACACGCTACGTATCATTAGGCTCACTGACAGTTGTTTCAATCTGCTTCGTGATGGGTGTGATTTTCGGCGTAAACGGTATGCTTAGTGTAGAGCCGGCAAATATGGCAGAGTTTATTATATTGCTTGCCCTAATTACAATTCAGGCATATATTCGCCACAGAGCAAATATCAAGCGTCTGTTAAATGGCACTGAAAATAAAATAGGCGCTAAGAAATAAATATAAGGAAGGTTTGTGTTATGGCAAAAGTCAGCATTATAGGAACGGGAACATGGGGCATTGCCCTTGGCATGGTGCTGGCGCAGAATGGCCATGAAGTAACGGCGTGGTCTGCGCTGCCGAAGGAAATTGAGGCACTAAAGGAAAGCTATACATGCAAAAATCTTCCGGGAGTTGAGATCCCGAGAAGCATTGTATTTACAGCAGACTTACAGGAGGCATGTACTGATAAGGAGATGCTTGTTTTGTCAGTTCCTTCGGTATTTACCAGAGGAGTAGCAAAACAGATGAATCCTTTCGTAAAGGAGGGACAGCTGATTGTAAGCGTAGCAAAGGGCATTGAGGAGAAAACATTAATGACAATGTCCCAGCAGATTGAAGAAGAACTTCCGATGGCAAATGTTGCAGTTCTTTCTGGCCCAAGCCATGCAGAGGAAGTCAGTCGCGGCATTCCGACAACTGTTGTAGCTGGAGCAAAGGACAGACAGACAGCTGAGCACATCCAAAACTTGTTTATGTCATCTGTCTTTCGTGTATATACAAGCCCTGATATCTTAGGTATTGAGCTTGGCGGTGCACTTAAAAATGTCATTGCCCTTGCAGCAGGCGTCAGCGACGGTCTTGGCTGCGGTGATAACACAAAGGCAGCTCTTATGACAAGAGGAATCGCAGAGATCACAAGACTTGGTGTAGCAATGGGTGGAAAGCCAGAGACATTTTCCGGACTTTCAGGAATCGGAGATCTGATTGTCACATGCACAAGCATGCATAGCAGAAACAGAAGAGCCGGCATCCTGATCGGACAGGGAAAGACAATGCAGGAAGCCATGGACGAAGTTCAGATGGTAGTAGAAGGTGTGTACTCTGCGAAGGCAGCCCTTGCACTCAGCGAAAAATATAATGTTTCCATGCCGCTCGTGCAGGAAACTAATCAGGTTTTGTTCAGTGGAAAAACAGCAGCAGAAGCATTAAAGGATCTGATGCTTAGAGACAGAACAATTGAGAGTGAAAATTTACTGTGGGAAAATAAGTAACAATAAATTCCTAACGAATAAATTCCTTCATATGCGCATAGACTGACAGTAACAGCCCGGACTGTCCGGGGATGATTGTCAGGAGGCGTGTATGAAGGAATTTCACATTTATAAGGATATCAGACAGCGAACAAACGGAGAGATCTACTTAGGGGTTGTAGGCCCGGTGCGTACCGGCAAGTCCACCTTTATCCGCCGTTTTATGGAGGAGATGGTCATCCCACATATGGAGGATGGTCCGGCGAAAACGCGCTCTAAAGATGAGCTTCCGCAGGCAGCATCAGGCAAGAACATTATGACAACAGAGCCTAAATTTATTCCGACAGAGGCGGCAAAAATCTTCTTAGAGGATAAGACAGAGATGAAAATTCGTCTCATTGACTGTGTTGGCTTTCTGATTCCTGGCGCGTTTGGTGCCACAGAAGAAGAAAAAGAGCGTCTTGTACATACACCATGGTTTGATTATGATATTCCATTTTCACAGGCGGCAGAGCTTGGCACGCGAAAGGTAATTGAAGAACACAGTACAGTAGGTATTGTTGTGACGACAGATGGCAGTGTGACAGGAATCGAGAGAGCAGCCTATGAGGAAGCGGAGAAGAAAACAATAGAAGAACTTAAAAAGCATCAAAAACCATTTGTAGTTGTCTTAAACACAAAGACACCTTATACACTGGCCGTAAAGCAGCTTACAAAAAAGCTGCAGGAAATGTATAAGGTTACAGTAGTGCCAATGGACTGCGCATCGATGGATCTTGAGGATATAAGTCAGCTGATGAAAAAAATCTTGTTTGAATTTCCAGTGTGTCAGGTTGATTTTGAAACGCCGGGCTGGTTTGATGTGCTTGAGCTTTCTAGTCCTGTCAAAAAAGCAGTCATCGAATTTGCACAGAAAGTCATGAATCAGATCAGCTGTATGCGCGATGCAAAGGTACCAGAAAAAGAAAACCTTCCGCAGCAGATTAGCCGCTTTGTGTTAGAAGAGACAAATCTTGCACAGGGAAAGATCGTCTATGAGATAAGCTTAAAGGAAGAACTTTATTTTTCACTGGCCAGTGAATGTGCAGGCTTTTTGCTTACATCACAAAAGCAGCTTTTTGATGCTCTTGCCGAGTATGCCAGACTTCGCTCTCAGTATCAGAAGGTACAGTCAGCAATGGAATCAGTTGCCCAAAAGGGATACGGTGTTGTCACGCCAGAGAGAAAACAGATAAATATCTCAGAGCCAATAGTCGTGCGTCACGGAAGCAGATATGGCGTCAGAATGAAGGCAACGGCTCCGTCAATTCATATGATACAAAGCATGGTAGAGACAGAGATTGCACCTATAGTAGGAAGTGAACAGCAGGCAAAAGATCTAGTCGATTACATAGAATCTGCGGCACAGAAAGAGCAGGATGGAATATGGAACACAAACATCTTCGGAAAATCAATTGAGCAGATCGTCGAAGACGGCATGAACGCTAAAATAAACCAAATGACAGACAGCTGCCAGCAAAAGCTTCAGGATGCGCTTAAAAAGATTATAAACGACAGCAATGGCGGTATTGTGTGCATAATTATCTAACGATACCTTGACGATACGCGCAAAAAAAGGTATATTACTAAAGATAAGGCTCCTTATAATGAGCCGACAGAAAGGTAAGGAATTTTATGGACACAACGACACTATTGTATATCGGGCTTGCCGTTATTGTTGTCGGTGTGCTGGTCTATCAGGTTGTCACCAGCAACAGCCGCCGCAACAAGCGTTTTTTAAGCTCGATCATCAACTCATGGGGAAATCTGCCAAAGAGAGAGTATGATTACGGTGAGCTTGAGCACATTGCCAAATATTTTCAGGCAACAAAAAAGGAAGAGTTTACGATTGATGATATCACATGGAACGACTTAGATATGGACTCTGTGTTCTGTATGATGAATCAGTGCCGCAGCAGCAGCGGAGACGACTATCTTTATAAGCTGCTGCGTACACCGCTGACAAGCAAGAAGGAGCTTGAGGAGAGAAACCGCATCATAAGCTTCTTTCAGCGAAACGAAAAGACAAGAATAGCTTACCAGATGGAGCTTTCCAAGGTAGGTCATTCAAAGAAGTTTGCGTTGATTGATTATGTCAACAACATCACAAAGCTTCTTCCTGACAGCAACCTTGACAACTACATGCATCTGTTTTTGTATGTTGTAGTAATATTTGCGATTATCGCACAGCCGGCAAGCGGTATTCTTGTTGCAATAGGTGTGCTGATCTACAATATCTACACCTACTACAAAAAGAAAACAGAGATTGAACCATATTATGTGTCTGTTGGTGCCATTGTACATTTAGTGTCCTGTGCACAGGGACTGTTAAAGCTGAATGTGCCAGAGCTTAAAGATTACACAGAGAACTTAAAGCAGGCTGTAAATGCTCTTTCATCTGTAAAGGGAAATGCAAAGTTTCTTGGTTCCACTGACAAGTTCAGCGGAAATATGGGCTCTATGATGATGGACTATTTAAACATGTTCTTTAGAATTGACTTGATCATGTTTAATCGTCTGTTGGCAAAGGTTCAGAAGCACAAAAAAGAGATGCTTATTTTAATGGACGAGATTGGCCGTCTCGATGCCTATATCTCCATTGCCTCATTCCGCGAGCTTATGCCATTTTACTGCGAGAGTGAATTAGAGGAGTCAAAAGAGGGCTTTGTTGAGGCAAAGGATATGTATCACCCTCTGCTTTCAGAGCCAGTTGCAAATAGTATTTACGAGCATCATCCAGTGCTTCTTACAGGTTCAAATGCATCTGGTAAGTCAACCTTCTTAAAGACTGTTGCAATCAACGCACTTTTATCACAGACATGTGGTATGGCTCTTGCAAAGGAGTATCGTTCATGCTTCTTTAGAATTTACTCATCAATGGCATTAAAGGACAATATTCAGGGCAGTGAGAGCTACTTTATTGTCGAGATCAAGTCCTTAAAGCGTATTCTTGATGCTGTAAATCAGGACAAGACACCAGTTCTTTGCTTTGTAGATGAGGTTCTTCGCGGAACTAATACAGTAGAGCGTATCGCGGCATCAAGCCGTATCTTACAAAGCTTTGCCGACAGCGGTGTTATGTGCTTTGCAGCAACACATGATATTGAGCTTACTCATATGTTAGAGCATCTGTACAGCAATTATCATTTCAAAGAAGATGTCAAGGATAACGATGTCATCTTCAATTACCGTCTGTACGAGGGACGTGCCGTATCAAGAAACGCAATCAAGCTTTTAGGTGTTCTTGGTTACGACGAGAATGTCATCACAAAGGCAGATGAAACAGCAAAGCGCTTCTTAGATACAGGAGTGTGGAGTTTAGAATAAAAACGTCTTGCAGTATTTTTCTATTTATACTATAATAAATGCGATAAAATTGCCTGTGGTCTGCAAAAACGGCCGCAGGTGCAGATTAGTTTGGAGGAAACGATTGTGGAAAAGTATGGAGTAAATGAATTACGCCGGATGTTCCTTGATTTTATGGAGAGCAAAGGACATCTGAAGATGAAGAGTTTTTCACTGGTGCCGCACAACGACAACAGCCTTTTAATTATTAACTCCGGTATGGCACCGTTAAAGCCATATTTTACCGGACAGGAAATCCCGCCGAGACGCAGAGTGACAACCTGTCAGAAGTGTATCAGAACAGGTGATATCGAAAACATTGGAAAGACTGCACGTCACGGTACTTTCTTTGAGATGCTTGGAAACTTCTCTTTTGGCGATTACTTCAAGAAGGAAGCTATTGCATGGAGCTGGGAGTTTTTAACTCAGGTTGTTGGTCTTGATCCAGACCGTCTGTATCCGTCCGTATATGAGGATGATGATGAGGCATTTGAGCTCTGGAATAAGCAGCAGGGCATTCCGGCTGAGAGAATCTTCCGTTTTGGAAAGGAAGACAACTTCTGGGAGCACGGTTCAGGTCCTTGCGGTCCATGTTCTGAGATCTACTACGACAGAGGCGAGAAGTATGGCTGCGGTAAGCCGGGCTGTACTGTAGGCTGTGACTGTGACCGTTACATGGAAGTATGGAACAACGTATTCTCACAGTTTAATAACGATGGACATGGTCATTACACAGATCTGATTCAGAAAAACATTGATACAGGTATGGGTCTTGAGAGACTGGCAGTTGCTGTTCAGGACGTAGATTCTATTTTCGATGTAGATACACTTCGCGCACTGACCGACCATGTTGGTGAGGTTGCACATGCTGTTTATCATGAGGATGAAAAGAAGGATGTTTCCATTCGTATCATCACCGATCACATCCGTTCCGTAACATTTATGATCTCCGATGGTATCATGCCGTCTAACGAGGGCAGAGGCTACGTTCTTCGCCGTCTGCTTCGCCGTGCTGCACGTCATGGAAGAATCCTTGGAATTGATGGCCTGTTCTTAAGCGAGTTAGCTAAGGTCGTAATCGCAACATCTAAGGATGGTTATCCGGAGTTAGAAGAAAAGAAAGAGATGATCTTAAAGGTAATCTCTGAGGAAGAAAATAAATTCAACAAGACAATTGATCAGGGTCTGACAATCTTAGAGGATTTTGAGGCAGCAATGAAGGAAGAAGGAAAGACTACACTTGATGGTGCTGATGCATTCAAGCTGTATGATACCTATGGCTTCCCGCTTGATCTTACAAAGGAGATCCTTGAGGAGAAGGGCTTTGATGTAGATGAAGAAGGCTTCAAGGAGAACATGGAAGCACAGAGACAGGCTGCAAGAAAGGCTCGTAAGACAACAAACTACATGGGCGCAGATGTAACTGTATACCAGTCCATCGATCCGTCTGTTACAAGTAAGTTCGTTGGATATGACAAGCTTGTAAGCGACTCAAAGATCCTTGTTTTAACAACAGAGGATGAGATCGTAGAGGCACTTACAGATGGTCAGAACGGAACAATCATTACCGAGGAGACACCATTCTATGGCACCATGGGTGGTCAGCAGGGTGATATCGGTGTTATCGAGACAGAGAGCGGAAGCTTTATTGTAAAGGATACCATTCATCTTCAGGGCGGTAAGATCGGCCATGTAGGAACCATGACAAAGGGTATGCTTACACAGGGCGAGACTGTTACATTAAAGGTAGATGAGAAGAACCGTCAGCTGACAAGCAAGAACCACAGCGCAACACATGTTCTTCAGAAGGCACTGCGTATGGTACTTGGAAGCCATGTTGAGCAGGCAGGTTCCTATGTATCAAAGGATCGTCTGCGTTTTGACTTCACTCATTTCCAGGCAATGACAAAGGAAGAGCTTGCAAAGGTAGAGGAGATCGTAAATGATCAGATCGCAGCAGCACTTCCAGTTGTTACAAAGGAAACAACAATCGATGAGGCAAAGAAGATGGGCGCAATGGCACTGTTTGGTGAGAAGTATGGTTCTACAGTACGTGTCGTTTGCATGGGAGACTTTTCATTAGAGCTTTGCGGTGGTACACATGTATCAAATACCGCAGCAATAAATTGCTTCAAGATCATTTCTGAGTCTGGTATTGCAGCAGGTGTTCGCCGTATCGAGGCACTTACATCTGAGGGTCTTATTCACTACTACGAGAAGCTTTCAGCTGATCTTGCAGAGGCAAGCGCAGCAGCAAAGACTACTCCGGACAAGTTGACAGAGCGTATCGAGACTATGCAGGGCGAGATCAAGGCACTTCAGTCTGAGAATGAGAAGTTAAAGAACCAGATGGCAAAGGATGCTGTCGGCAACGTAATGGATCAGGTAGTAGAGATTAATGGTGTTAAGCTTCTGGCTGTAGCACTTAAGGATACTGGAATGAATGAGCTTCGCAACTTAGGCGATCAGTTCAAGGAGAAGCTTGGAAACGGTGTTGTAGTAATCGCATCTGCAGCAGACGGCAAGGTAAACCTTATGGCAACTGCAACAGACGAGGCTATAAAGGCCGGCGCACATGCAGGAAATCTTATCAAGGGAATTGCTGCACTTGTAGGCGGTGGCGGCGGCGGCCGTCCAAATATGGCTCAGGCCGGCGGAAAGAATCCAGACGGAATCCAGGCTGCACTTAAAAAAGCAGCAGAGGTTCTTAAGGATCAGTTAAACAAATAATGCTGTAAAAAAATAAGGGGGCTGCTATTTGGCAGTCCCCTTTTATAAAGGAGAGATTATGACAGAAGGAGAAGAGAGAAGAGAATATATTATTCAGCTTTTGACGCAGACAAAAAAGCCGATTTCAGGAACAGAGCTTGCCAAACAGATGAAGGTAAGCCGTCAGGTGATCGTGCAGGACATTGCACTGCTTCGCGCATCAAACCGAAATATTCTCTCGACGAATAAGGGATATCTATACGACAGGGCAGACGAGAAAAAAGTAGTTCGCCGTACCTTTTTTGTATACCATACAGATGAGCAGATGGCAGAAGAACTATTTGCCATTGTAGACAATGGCGGCCGCTTAAGGGACGTTGTAGTCGAGCATGAGATCTACGGACAGATAACAGTAGATTTGATTCTTGAAAACAGATGTGACGTTCAGGATTTTCTTGACAAAATCTCAAAAAGCACGGCACGCCCGTTAAGCATCCTCACAAACGGAAAGCATTATCATACTGTAGAAGCAGACCGTGAGGAAATTATTGACCGTATCGAGCAAAAACTGCGGCTTCTAGGCTATTTACAGGAAACAATTTAAAAAAGACACTTGATTTCTTTGTCAGAATGTGATACACTTGCACCTGTTTGACAAGTCAACTGACAAGACAGTAGACAAGACATGCCTTTACACTTCACTGTTTCGTCAGTCAGATAAAATATACCCGTGGAAAACGGGAGGGGAAAGGCAAGGTTGTTTGCATGGAGAAAACAAAGAAAATATTAAACCGCATTTTTATTGACGGACTGAGCGGAATGGCACTGGGCTTATTTTCCACTCTGATTATCGGAACTATCATTGCACAGATCGGAACACTGATTGGCGGACCGGTTGGCAGCTATTTAAAGGCTATCAGCAATGTAGCAAAGACACTTACAGGTGCCGGCATCGGTGTTGGCGTAGCTTGTAAATTCAAAGAGGGACCGCTTGTAACTGTATCAGCTGCTGTTGCTGGTATGATCGGAGCATTCCCGGCTGCACCAGAGGCAATCACACTTGGCGCACCTGGCGAGCCGCTTGGCGCATTCGTAGCTGCTTATGTAGCAATTGAGGTTGGCCATCTTGTTGCAGGAAAGACAAAGGTTGATATTCTTGTAACACCGCTTATTTCTATTTGCGCAGGTGCTGCGATTGGTTTATTTGTAGGACCGTACATCACTGACTTTATGAAGTGGCTTGGCGGACTTGTTAATGTAAACGTAGAGCAGTCTCCAATATTTGGCGGAATCATCGTTTCTGTCTTAATGGGTATGATTTTAACACTTCCGATTAGCTCCGCTGCAATTGGAATTTCCATGGGTCTTACCGGACTTGCAGCAGGTGCCGCAACTATCGGATGCTGCTGTCAGATGGTTGGATTTGCAGTTGCCAGCTACCGCGAGAACAAGGTAGGAGGTCTGATTGCACAGGGTGTTGGAACTTCTATGCTTCAGATTCCAAATATCGTGCGCCGTCCAATCATATGGATTCCGGCTATTGTATCAAGTGCTATTTTAGGACCAGTTGCATCTGCTGTACTTCATATGGTAAGTACACCAGTTGGTTCAGGTATGGGATCAGCCGGTTTTGTCGGACAGATTGCAGCATTCGGTGCAATGACCGAGGCAGGCATGTCAACATGGATGGCACTTCTTCAGATTGCCATTATGCACTTCATCCTTCCGGCGCTTCTGACACTTGGCGTATCCGAGTTCATGCGCAAAAAAGGCTGGATCAGAGAAGGCGATATGGCATTAAAAGTTTGATAAAAAAAGAAAAAATCTGATTGACAAAAGAAAAAAATCTGTTATAATAAAACATGTGCTAAAAATACCCAAACAGTTGTATTTGCACAATACACAACTGGAGGGAGGTTGAGTGAGAGTCTATGTCTAATGTAATCGTTAAAGAGAACGAGAGCCTGGACAGTGCATTACGCAGATTCAAGAGAAACTGCGCTAAGGCAGGTATCCAGCAGGAAATCCGTAAGAGAGAGCATTATGAGAAGCCAAGCGTAAGACGTAAGAAGAAGTCTGAAGCGGCTAGAAAGCGTAAGTACAACTAATTGTCACTGATAGTTGTCGATGACAATGATGTTTACGTGTATGGTAAGTAAGAGGGGTTGCCGTCAGGTGATCCCTCTTTTGCATTACCAAAATTTCCAGGGGTTAATAGTTAAATATAGTGGAAAGAGATGGAATCGATTTATGAAGGAAAAATCAATTGTCCTGAATATGATGCAGGGCGAACCGGGAGATATCCTTGAAAAAGGACGTTACTACGCGGTAAAGAAGCAGTCAAATGGACTAATTCACGCTGATTACTGCAATTCCTCACAGGAGGATGCAGCATTAAAGCTGACATTGACAGCATTAGATCCACATGCAGAGTTTATAATTCATGTGCAAAGACAAGAGCCATATAAGCTGCGCGCAAATGCAGCAGGTATTTTTGAGAGCCGTTTTCTAGTTCCGGCAGGACGACGCATTGATATTGACGAAGAGAAGAAGGAGACAAAATAAGATGGAACTGATAAAGCTGAATTTAGAGATCCCATATGAAAAGGCAGGCGCAGAAAAGCCAGAATCAGCAGCACAGCTTGTATGTTATTTACAGCAGCCTCAGAATATGCCAGTACCGCGTCCGGCAGTTGTTATCTGTCCAGGCGGCGGTTATCGCTACACCTCATCAAGAGAGTCAGAGTCCATAGCAATGCAGTACTTAGCAGCCGGAATGCAGGCATTTGTTTTATATTATAATTGTGCACCGGCAGTATTTCCATGTGCACTGTTAGAGTTAGCAAAATCAGTAAGCATAGTAAGAAGTCATGCCGCAGAGTGGAATATAGATCCAGAAAAGATTTTAGTCGCAGGCTTCTCAGCAGGAGGCCACCTGGCAGCCAGCTTAGGATGCTTCTGGAATCAAAGCTTTGTCTACGAACCATTAGGTCTTTTAGCAGAAGACATTCGTCCAAATGGAAATATCCTTTGCTATCCAGTCATCACATCAGGCGAGTTCGCCCACAGAGGCTCCTTCAACGAGCTGTGCAGAGGACTTGATCAGGAAAAATATCTTAAGCTCACCTCACTAGAAAAACAGGCAGGCACACAAAATCCGCCAACCTTCATCTGGCACACAAACGAAGACCAGGCAGTACCAGTAGAAAACTCCTTCCTCTACACAGCAGCCCTTAGAAAAGCAAAAGTATCAGTAGAATTTCATATGTATGCGCACGGCTGGCATGGCCTCTCCCTCGCAAACGAAGAAACAAAATGTGACAAAGACGGCGAGCTTCCAAAAGTACAGTCCTGGATGGGTCTGTCAATCACGTGGATAAAAGATCTGGGAAGAGAGTATTGATGTATCCCTCTTTGTGATTTTTTTGACGATTTCCAAGTAATGGTATTGAAGTTTTGCTCTGATTATAGTAGAATACACTTTAGTGCAGTGAATATATCAACAAATGGAGGTTATTATGTATCAGATCACAAAGGCAAAAAAGCTGGCAGATAAGATCTATCTGATGGATGTTGTGGCACCGAGAGTGGCAGCAAACTGCCTTCCGGGACAGTTCATTATTGCAAAGGTAGACAAGGAAGGTGAGCGTATTCCGCTTACAATCTGCGATTATGACAGAGAAAAGGGAACTATCACCATCGTGTTCCAGATCGTAGGTGCATCAACCGAGAAAATGTCAAAGCTTGTCGCAGGAGACAGCTTTACAGATTTTGTAGGACCGCTTGGTGTGGCATCTGAGTTCACAAAGGAAGATCCAGAAGCTTTAAAGAACAAGAAGTTCTTATTCGTTGCCGGTGGTGTTGGTGCAGCACCTGTTTACCCACAGGTAAAGTGGCTGCATGAGCATGGCATTCAGGCAGATGTAATTGTCGGTGCAAAGACACAGTCCTTAATCCTTCTTGAAGAAGAGATGAAAGCTGTTGGAAACGTTTATATCACAACAGATGACGGCAGCTATGAGCGTAAGGGAATGGTTACTCAGGTAATCCAGGAACTGCACGATCAGGGTAAGCAGTATGATGTATGTGTTGCAATCGGACCGATGATCATGATGAAATTCGTATGCAAGCTGACAAAGGAGCTTGGTATTCCAACAATCGTCAGCTTAAATCCGATCATGGTAGACGGAACAGGTATGTGCGGCGGATGTCGTGTATCTGTAGGCGGAGAAATCAAGTTTGCCTGCGTAGATGGACCAGAGTTTGATGGTCATCTGGTAAACTGGGACGAGGCAATGATGCGTCAGCAGACCTATAAGACAGCAGAAGGCAGAGCAATGTTAAAGGAGCTTGAGGGCGAGACCCATCACGGCGGCTGCGGACACTGCGAAGGCTGATAAAACAAGATATAGAAAAGTAAAAATACGCAAAATACGCAGAAATGAGGTTGAATATGAGCGTTTTAAACAGAGTTCCAGTTAGAGAGCAGGATCCAAAGGTAAGAGCTACTAATTTTGACGAAGTCTGTCTTGGATATAACATGGAAGAGGCAATGGAAGAGGCATCACGCTGCATTAATTGTAAGAATGCAAAGTGTATTCAGGGATGTCCAGTATCTATCAATATTCCGGCATTTGTAAAAGCGGTAAAGGAAGGAAAGATCACAGAAGCTGCTGATATCATTGCAGAATCATCTGCACTTCCGGCAATCTGTGGACGTGTATGTCCGCAGGAGACACAGTGCGAAGGCAAGTGTATTCGTGGTATCAAGGGTGATCCTATTTCCATCGGAAAGCTGGAGCGTTTCGTTGCTGATTACTCCAGAGAGCATGGCTATGTTCCGAAGAAGCCAGAGACTACAAACGGCAAGAAGGTTGCTATCATCGGTTCCGGTCCGGCAGGTCTTACATGTGCAGGTGATTTAGCAAAGCTTGGCTACGAAGTTACTATCTTCGAGGCACTTCACGAGCCAGGCGGTGTATTAACATATGGTATTCCGGAGTTTCGTCTTCCGAAGGATGAGGTTGTACAGAAAGAGATCGATAATGTCCGCAAGCTTGGCGTTAAGATCGAGTGTAACGTTGTTATCGGAAAGTCTGTTACCATTGACCAGCTGATGGAAGAGGAAGGCTTTGAGGCTGTATTTATCGGTTCTGGAGCAGGTCTTCCCAAGTTTATGGGTATTCCAGGTGAGAACGCAGTTGGTGTATTCTCTGCAAATGAGTTCTTAACAAGAAACAACTTAATGAAGGCATTCCGTGATGACTATGATACCCCGATCTTTAGAGGAACAAAGGTAGCAGTTGTCGGCGGCGGAAACGTTGCAATGGACGCAGCAAGAACAGCACTTCGTCTTGGTGCAACCACATATATCGTATATCGCCGTAGTGAGGCAGAGCTTCCTGCAAGAGTAGAGGAAGTACATCATGCAAAAGAAGAGGGAATCATTTTCCATCTTCTGACAAACCCGACTGAGATCCTTGAGGACGAGAAGGGCTGGGTAAAGGGCATGAAGTGTGTTCGTATGGAATTAGGTGAGCCAGATGCATCTGGAAGACGCCGCCCGGTTGTAATCCCGGATTCTGAGTTCACACTTGACGTAGATACCGTTATCATGGCACTTGGTACTTCACCGAACCCGTTGATCTCTTCCACAACTGAGGGACTTGAGATAAATAAGTGGAAGTGTATCGTAGCAGAAGAAGCAAACGGCCAGACTTCCAAGAATGGTGTATTCGCAGGTGGAGATGCCGTAACAGGTGCAGCTACCGTAATCCTTGCAATGGAAGCTGGAAAAGCTGGTGCAAAGGGTATTCACGAGTATCTTTCCAATAAGTAATAACAACTATTTAATATAAAAGAGGCAGGCATGAAATATGTCTGTCTCTTTTTTAATCTGACGAATTTCTTACGATTTTTGACGGCAGCATAAGAATCAGGAAAAAGGGTTGTGCAGAACAAAAAAAGATGATAAGCTGAAAAAAAGAAAATCAGGGAAAGGAGCAGTCTTTGTGAAGAAAAAAAGAAAGAAAAAAATGGCGGCAGGCATGAAATTTCTGTTTGCACTTTTATTTACAGCATCAATTGGTTTGATTGCAACAGGTGTGTATCTGATGTTCTTCAAAAATCGTGATGCCTATGAGCGCCAGGCAGAGGAACGCGATCTTGCCGATACGTATATAGATGATCTGATTTTAAAGCTTACAGATCCAGAAGCATACGAAAAAAAGGTTCAGGAAGAAGCAAAGGAAAAGGCAGAGCGCATGGCAAGGCGTAAGCAGCAGGAAAATGCAAAAGGCTGGGATGATATAGAAGAGAGCAATGAAAGTGCCGGAGAGGATGAATCAGCACCAACATACGATTTTTCAGACCTTGACTATGAGGATGCCAATTATTATATGAGAGACGGCATTGTCTATACGCCAGACTACGCAAAAGGCACGATCCAGTGTGTGCTTGAAGTTCCGACAGCAGGCATAAGAAGAGGTGTCTACACAGGAACATGGGAAGAGATAAACTACGACCTAGATATCTGGATGGTAACAGCAGCACGACCAGATTATACACTAGGCGAGACTCATATGTGCATCTATGGTCATAACCATACGGCACAAGATCTGTCATTTAACCGCCTAAAGGATGTAGAAGTTGGCGATGCCTTTTATCTAACGGCAGAATCAGGACGCTATACATACCGTGTAACAAACGTATTTGCCGTATCAAGAGACGAAGCCACAAGAAACTACGTAGACAACTTTAGTATAGGAAGCGATAAATGCTATATCATTACATGCGGCCGAGACGACGGCGTAAAAAATTATCGTTACCTTGATCTTATCGTAGAAGGTACACTAGAAGAACAGATGCCGCTCCTAGAATATGCAAAAATAAGACAGCAATCAGGAGCAAACAAATAAAAAACAGTCCGGTCAAAAGCCGGGCTGTTTCTTTATAGGCGATCGTAAAGATCAGGCGGAACATATTCTTTTAGGTCAGCCGTAGTCAATTGCCACTGCTTCCAGTCATCAATAGGGCGCTTCATCTTTTTCCTAGAAGAAGACTCAGATAAATATTTCTCAGAAAGATCAGATAAGGTCTGACCATTGATAAGTGAAAAGCTTATCTTTTCACGCTTTTGAAAATCCTGAGCAAATGTCCGTGCCTCCTCAGAAAAATCACTAGTCGTTACAAAAATAAGATAATCAAGGCGAATCGGATAAGCCATGCAGGCACCTACAAGCTTTTGAAGCAGCGGACGTCCAACCTTAGAGTCAGGCGCATAGCACTTACATTCAACAATGCCGTTTAGACCATTATCATCGCTTACGATAACATCATAGCCGCCGTCATTAGTGCGAGGCGTTGTATGTGCCCGTTTGCCCATTGCGCGAAAAAGAGCGGCACAATATTCTTCAAACGCAAACGGATCCTCCTGAAAGCGTTTGTGAAGCTCGTGGGAAGAGCCGCTTCTGTAAGTGTCATCACTCTTACGCAGCAGCCTTTTCTTTTCAATCTCAATAGTACAAGGCAAAATCTCATAGCCCTCCTCACGCAAATGACGCACAAGACGAACCATCTGCATAGGGTTTTTCATGAAAATCTTATAAGAGTCAATCATAAGACAGCTGTTTTTCCAATTGATTTTATTGCCCTTACGCCTCTGATCACGTGTCTTATCTTGATTGGCATAGCGCCAGGATGGAAAGCGAAGAACATAAGAATTCCGCGTAAGCGGCAGACGAAAACGACGCTTAATAATAGTATGCTTCGGCAGACGGCTAATACCATAACGGCGGGCAAAATGACCAGGAAGCCATAGATGATAAAGACGCTTTAAAATAAAAAAAAGAAAAAGCGCAAGCAGGAATATGCCAGTCCAGCGTAAGATATGGTGCAGATCGGCCGGCGAGATACCAGTCGTTTTTTGTATAAAAGTAGTGAAAGCTTGAAGGGCATTTGAGAAAAAAGCAGGAATGCTTAGTACAAAGCCCTCAAGGGTGGTAATAAGGGTCATAGGAGAATCCTTTCTCATTAGTTTGGGGGGTGAAAGGCGACTGAGGGTCAGTTCACGGACAAGACAATGTTTACAGCAAAGACTGAAGGTGAATGGATTTCGTAACCTGACTGCGTGAACTAGAGTCGCGACAAGGAATAGTTTAGCATTTGGGGGAGAAAAAAGCAAGGTTAGAGAAGAAAAAGCTGAGAAATGATGTGTGGTGATCGAGATGTGGAATAGGAGAAAATTATAATGAAAAACGACAAAAGTAAAATGAAAAAATATTGATTTAATATAGAAATAAGTATACTTTTATTGTATAATAAATTTATCGTATATCATAAGAAAAAAGGTGGGCAGTACATAAAGGGAGATTTTGTGATCATACGGTGTGCCTGAGAAAGCGATGTAATATATTGTTTTGGGAAATGTACACTGTTGGTTTTAAATATTTCTAAGTCAGGCATTGCTAAGAAAATAGAGAGGTAGTAGCATATAATGGTTATTAATAAGCATGGAAGTTTCTATTTGAGAAACGGATGGGGAACTAAAATCATTCAAGCAATTGATGAGGATGATATGATATTTACTCCATCAAATGAACTCAAAGCAGTTGATAATATTGGGCTTGGTCGAGTAATGATAAAGGCGCTTCGTTACTGGGCAGAAGCAACAGAAATAGTTTTTGAAAATAAAGTGCAAGGAGGGATTCAGGCACAAAAAACAGAATTGTTTAAGCTCATTGATGCAAAGGATAGATATTTTCAACGTTTGGGATCTTTGTTACTATTACATCGTAATCTTGCAAGAAATGATGAAAATGCTACTGCATGGTATTGGGCATTTAATGAGTTTGAAAAGACTACTTTTACAAAGGAAGAATTTGTAGAAGGACTTCATTATTATCTAGCTGTTAATGGGGTAGCGGTAAAGAAGGCAACTGTCGATAAGGAATATAATTGTTTCAGGAATACATATGTAGGTGCAAAGTTGGATATAAAAAATGCTATGGATGAGGATACATGTCCTATGTTTGCGCCTCTTAAGTTATTGTATATTAATGACGAGAAAAAACTTGAAAAAAGAAGTTTATCTAAAGCTGATATTCCGTTACTAATTCTTGTATATTCCATTGCAATGGATAATGCTCAAGAAAGTAAGACACAAGGACAAATTAGTATTGACCAACTTATTGAGGGAAAAAAACAGGTTGGTAAATATTTTTCAATTAGATATTCAAAGCTTATAGAGATGTTGCTTGAGGCCGAAAATAAGCAGTTGCTAACATTAAATAATAACTTTGGAAATAGACATATAGAGTTTGCAAATATTGACTATGAAAAATTGCTGACTCAGTATTATACAGAATAGAGGATATCTTAATGAACTATACACAATTAATTCAAAAGAAAAAACAATATAAATATTCTGTCAATATTTGCTTTGATTTGCGCGATGAAGAAAGATTGGCAGATTTTATTCCTAACGTAACTACAACGGAAATTATAAGAGAATATCTGGGTGGAATTATAAGAGGAAACTCAGATGTACATTCAAGAATTTTGTATGGATCATATGGTACAGGAAAATCACATTTATTAACTGTTTTAAGTGCGGTTTTGGGACATATAAATACTAAGGGCAGAGGTTTTAGGCATTTTACAAGCTTAATAGCTCAATATGATGATGAATTGGCTTCAGATATAAGAAAATTTGCAAAAGAGGAGAAATCCTATTTAGTTGTTCCAGTTTATGCAGATTATGCAGATTTTGGAAAGTGCATTTCGTTTTCTTTAAAAAAGGAGTTAGATCGCAATGGAATTCAAGTATGTTTCAAAGGCTTTTTTGATGAAGCACTTGGACTAGTAGAAAAATGGATTAATGGTGAAGAATCTGCTGGGAGACTAAAAGAAGAATGCAGTAAGATTAACATACGTGTAGAAGATCTTAAGATGGGATTATCTACATATAATTTGGCATATGAAAAAATTTTTAATACAGTGTATGCAGGAATGTCATATGGTGCTGTGTTTAATAGTACAGCTGGAAATCTTATTGATAATATGAATATAGCAAATGCTGCAATTCAAGATAAATTTAGGGGAATAGTGCTTATCTTTGATGAATTTGGCAGATATGTTGAAGATTATGCGGATGAGATAAAGGTTAAAACTATTCAAGATCTTGCAGAATACTGTGACCATTCAGAGAATGATAATCATCTGATTTTAGTATCACATAAGCAACTTTCATTGTACACAAATTCTATGAAGAAAAGTATTAGTGATGAGTGGAAAAAGGTTGAAGGTCGATTTAAACCGACATCTATAAATGTAAAATATGATCAGTGTTTATCTTTAATAGGTCATATTATTCCTAAAACAGCGGTTTGGGAGACGTTTAAAGAGAAAAACAAGAATGATTTGACCAATTTATATGATCAAGCGTGGGAGTTTAAGGGGTTTATGCTTCCACCGAAAATTGGAAAAGAAAGTCCTTTCGAAGATGGTTTTCCGCTTCATCCGATTACATTGTTTGCATTGGATAGGCTTTCAAAAAAAGTAGCACAGAATGAGAGAACATTCTTTACTTACTTGGCAGGGGATGAAGAAAATGCTCTATTTTCTCAATTGAAAAAATATAATATTAAAGAATTTCATTTTATAGGGTTAGATGCAATATATGATTATTTTGAACTCAATATAAAAGCTTATAAAACAGATGAGTCATATGAAATATATAAAAAGCTTCAATATGCACTCAATAAGTTGGGTATAGATGATATGGGTTATATGACAAGAGTTCTTAAGGCAATTGCAACAATTAACATTATTGCAGATACGGAAAACCTTGCAGCAGATAGAGATACATTACTAAGTATTATAGATGGCAATTCAGAAGATATTTTAAAGGCAATTGATATCTTAGAACAAAAGAAAATTATTAAGTTTATGCGTCAATATGGATATTATGATTTTTTTGATAGTAGCATTTTTGATTTGGAGGCTATGATTGAAAAAAAATTGCCTGGTATCAGTGATGAGATGGTAGTAAGTATTCTTAATGAAAAATTTGTAGATTTTGTACTTTATCCATATGCTTACAATGAAAAGTATCATATGAATAGAGTATTTATTCCTATTTTTGCAAAGAAAGGAGATTTGACAAAAAAAACATTTTATAATACATTACCTAAGTATTATGATGGAATAGCTATTTTTACGTTAGATAACCAAGCAGATGAAAATGTTTATGAACAAACAATAGACTTACCGCAAAGAACTTTTTTAATTGCAAATAGGAAGGCGAAAGCTCTTGAGTCTGAAGTTCGAAGATATATTGCAGTTAATTACTATTATTCTAAGAAAGAAGAATTAGCTAAAGATGATCCTACGGTTGTAAACGAATTAAGAGTTTATTTAAACGAGCAGGAAGCTATAGTTGCTGAACAAATCAGAAAATGGAGATCGTTAAAAGAAACAGGGACATTTGTTATTTTGAATGGAAAGAGTTATAATATAACATCTGAAGAAGAATTAGCTAATGTGCTGTCTGTAATTATGGAAAATGCTTTTAATAGGACACTTATAGTAAACAACGATTTGGTAAATAGAAATAATCTGAGTGGAGCAATTAAGCTGGCTAGAAAAAAAGCTCTTGAATCAATTATGGAGCAACAAGATATTTACGAAGGATGTGGATTTTTATCTCCAGAATTTAATATTATTAGATCAGTTCTTTCTAAAAATGGGATTGTCTCAAAAAAAGACTCTAGGAAAGAATATTATGTTCCAATAGAAGAACAAAATAAATTTTGTGACGGTGTTGTGTCTGGAGAGCCAGTCACGAATTCTATAATAGATATGATTAAAGGAGCGGAGTCTGAGCGTCTTCCGTTAAATGAACTGTATAAAATGCTGAAATCTGAACCGTATGGATTGAGAGATGGATATATTCCGATATTAATAGCATATGTATTGCGAGCTTATCAGAATGTGTCACTTTATTTTCATGGAAATGAACATTCTTATACACAAGAGGAATTAGTGAAAGCGCTATCGGAGCCAGAAAATTACACACTGTTTGTATGTAATTGGAATGAAGAAGAGATGGCGTATATAGAATCTCTTGAGGAAATTTTTAAAATCTATTTACCTAAGGGAGATTCGTTAAATCGATTAGAAGACCTTTTTAAAGCTGTAAATACACATTATTCGTCAATTTCGAAAAGTGCCAGAACTACTGAGGTATATGTTTCTGATATTGCTAAGAAATACAGGAATATAATGAGCCTGTCATATAAAGATTATAATAAATTCTTTTTTGATGTATTGCCTGAACTAAATAGTAATTTACAAGAATTAATTATTCAAATTAGGTCAATTAAAAAGGAATTAGAGTCAGTAAATGAAAAACAGTATATCAGAGTGGTAAGAGCAACAAAGCAAGTTTTTGAAATTAGTGAAGATGAAGATATGATGTCAGCTATAGAAACATTATACCAAGAAAGTTGGAAAGAAAAAAGTCAGAAGGCATTTGATTATACAACTAATGGTGTTTTAGATATTGTTTCAAAAGTATCTAACTTGAGTGAAAAAAATTTTATTGAAGAACTTGCACGAGCTGTTACTGGTTTTGAGCTGAACTATTGGACAGATAATAAAATTAATGATTTTGAAGAAACATTGCGGACTGCTGTAAATAGACTGGATGCTTATGATCCAACTGAAGGGTTACAGCAGGGAGAGATGAAGATTACGATTGAATCAGGTGATGGTAATCCAATTATTTCGCAGTTTTCACAGAATGAATTAACTACAGCTGGTCAAACTATGTTAAATAAAATGAAGAATACAATAGGTTCTTTTGGTGGTTCGCTAAGCTATGAAGAAAAGATTTCAATCATGGCACAACTGTTAAAAGATGTGATTAATTAGAGGTGAAAGTCAATGATTTATTGGTGCAAGAAATGCAAAACCCCTGTATTTGACAAGGGGTTGCATAGTTGCTCCTGTGATGGAAAAATTACTAAAATTTCAGAAAGCTCAATATGTAATCCGGTTTTTAAGCAAGAAAAAAAATTGCTGGAAAAGATAATGAACTGTGATTACGAAAATAAGACTATTTGGTATCTTGGGGCAAGCAAGTACTATATTGATGAAAAAATTGTAAAGATTCCATATAGGGAATGGTATAAACAAAAAAAACATTTAAAATACGCAGAAGAGCTTAGAAATAATATTGAAATTGAAAGAGATTATTCTCCGTATTTAGATGTAGTACATGCAAATGAAGCATATCTAAATAATCTTGTATATGAAGCAGAGCAGTATATTGCAGATATTATTAAGGAATATAAAGATAAAAACTATATTCCAACGGTATCTTTTTCAGGAGGTAAGGATTCTTCGGTTGTTAGCCGATTGGTTATGGATGCGCTACAAGATAATAGTGTCATTCATATGTTTGGGGATACAACATTGGAGTTTAAGGAAACATATTTATATGTAAATAAAAAATTCCGAAGAGAAAATCCAAGGGTACCAATGATTCCTAGTGAGACTGAGAATGATTTTTTTAAATTATGTAAAGTTTTTGGCCCACCAAGTCAGCATGAAAGATGGTGTTGCACAATTTTTAAGACAAGTAATTTGAATAAGGAGTATGAAAATCTTCCTGGAAATAGTTTGACATTTTTGGGTATTAGACACGGGGAGTCAATTGCAAGAGCAAAATATGATAGAACTCAAAAAATATCCAAAATATCTTCACAAATAAATGCAATGCCAATTATAGAATGGACAGATTATGATGTATGGCTTTATATTTTAGCAAAAAACTTGTTGATTAATGATTGCTATCAATATGGCTACAAAAGAGTGGGGTGTTGGTGTTGCCCTAATAATTCTGATTGGTCGATGATGTTGACTGAGATCTATCACCCAGAGGATATGCAACGATGGAAAGATATGGTATATGAATTTGCAGAGAAAACCGGAAAAACGGATCCTGATGATTATTATGAAGAGGGGCGTTGGAGAACTCGAAGAGGAGCTAGTGGATTAAAAGTGAGAAATATAACGATTGCTGATACTGCTTGTAATCTTTCAGATCGTGCAAGAAATATAATTGTGGAAAAACGATTACAGAAAGATGTCATTGAGTTGTTCAAACCATTGGGTGATTTAAAGGTTATTGAAAAGAGTGATGCAACGTATATCCATGTATTTGATACTGATAAATCAGGAGAATATAGAAAAATATGCGAGTTGATTATTGTTTATGGGACGACCGTTATTAAAGTTCTTCCGGAAGAGAGGATTGATATAACAAATTTGGTAAATCGAATTAAATGTCAGATGAGAAAATATCAATTTTGCATTCGATGTTCTGCCTGTGATTCAACATGTCCATATGGAGCAATTGATACGATACATGGCAAATATACAATTGATGAAGAAAAATGCAGGCATTGTAAACATTGCATAGCAAAGTTTTATAACGGCTGTATTATGTGTTCTATATTATCATCAAAGAAGGGATTACAATGATTTACTTTGATAATGCAGCTACGACTAAATATAAACCTGAATCCATATATGAGGCTGTAAACTTCTATTTGAGGGAGATAGGAGTCAGTCCTGGACGTGGTAGTTATAGCTTGGGAATCGAAGCATCTAGGATGCTATATAAGTCACGTTGTTCAGTAGGAAAATATTTTGGTATGAGCAAACCAGATAAGGTTGTTTTTACTAAGAATTCAACAGAGGCAATAAACCTTTTTTTCAATGGTTTTTTGCATCAGGGTGATCATGTAATTATCTCATGCTACGAACATAATGCAGTTTTAAGACCGATACAAAGATTGAAAGAGAAAGGAATAATTGAGTACTCAATTATTCAGAGAGATGATTTGACCTTGTCTGCGGATGATTTGTATCAAAAATATGCGAAAAAAAATACTAGATTATTAGCATTAACGCTTGCTAGTAACCTAACTGGAAGAATAATTTTCAGAGATGATATTTATGAATATTTTCATAAAAAGGGAGTTGTTACATTCGTTGATTCGTCGCAGGGAGCAGGTAAGATCAGACTAATGATGAAAAGTCAGAAAATAGATTTTTTGGCTTTTACAGGGCATAAAGACTTAATGGCGCTCCCAGGTGTGGGAGGACTTTGTTGCGAATCAAGTGAACACATAGAGCCATTCATACAAGGTGGGACTGGTATTCATGGTGAAGAATATACTAATCCGGATGTATTTCCAGAGGGATATGAAGCCGGAACCTTAAATATGCCTGCAATTTGGAGTATGCATGCAGCTATTGATTATCTGGATAAGCACTTTAATGAAATTAGTGTGATAGAAAAGCAGCTGATGACATATCTGTTGGATGGATTAAAGAAAATAGACACTGTTACCGTTTATGATGAGCAATTTTTGCGAGTTTCAACATGTAGCATAAATGTTAAAGGTATATCTTCTGACAGATTAGTTGCATTACTAGATAAAAATGGGGTTTGTGTTAGAGGTGGTATTCATTGTGCAATCATAGCACATGAAGCAATTGGTACGGTGTCAACAGGCACAGTACGTTTGAGCTTGAATTATATGAATACTGAGCAGGAGATAGATACCGTTTTGAGTATATTAAGAAAGGCAGGTGATTAAATGCATGTTGTTTTTTTTAGCACAAGTAATGTGTTTAGAGCAGAAGAAATATTAAATGAAGCAAAAATTGAATGTAAGGTTGTTCCTACACCAGTTACAGATAAAGCATATTGCGGTGTTTGCATAGAGACTGAGGATCAAACCGCAAAAGATCTTATGGAAGATATGGAGTATGAAATTATAGAGTAATGCAATTTTGTAGGGAGGGGGTGTTAGTTTGTCTTTTAGGGAGTTGTCGTTACTGAAGTATTACAAGACATATAAAAATGACATCATAAAAGAATTTTATACACCAGTACTTGCGCAAGCTGTTTTATATCAAAGAGCTGTAGGATTTTTTTCGTCTACTGCACTTATTGATTTGACAAAAGGATTTTCTGGAATGATAAAAAATGGAGGAAGAATACAGTTTATCGTATCTCCATTATTGTCGCAGGAAGATATAGATGCAATTAATAAGGGATATGAAAAGAAAAAAATAATTGGCCAAGCATTGATGCGTGAATTTCGAGAGCCAGAAAATTATTTTCAAGAGGAACGATTGAATTGGCTTTCTTATTTGATAGAGGAAGGCTTTTTGGAAATAAAAGTTGCTTTTACGCCTCCCAATAAAGAGATGGGTATGTACCATGAAAAGGTTGGAATTGTAACAGACGAGCTTGGAAATAAAATCGTATTTACTGGATCGCTTAATGAAACAATTAACGCTTTTCATAATAATTACGAATCTATTGTAGTATTTAATTCTTGGGAAGAATCAAAAGAATATGCTGATGAAATGCAGAAGGATTTTGAATCACTCTGGAATAATGAAGATGATGATTTGGAAATAATTGAATTTCCAGATGTTATTAAGGAAAAATTTAAGGTGAGAAGAAAAGAAAAACTAAACCTCAATATTGATGAGGAAGAAGAAAATATCTCTCAGCCTAAAATAAAAAAAGGAATACCACATATTCCAGATGGTTTTACATTAAGAGAATATCAAATTGATGCAATAGAATCATGGAGAAATCATGAATATCGTGGTATCTTTGATATGGCGACTGGTACTGGTAAGACTTATACTGGATTAGGGGCAGTTGTGAGATTGTTTGAAGAGAAAAAGCGTCTTGCAATAATTATTGTTTGTCCATATCAGCATTTAGTTGAGCAGTGGGTTGAAGATATAGAGCTATTTAATATGACCCCAACGATAGGTTATTCAGCATCAAAGCAGAAGAATTGGAAAAAACGTTTGGAAAATGATGTCTTGGATTTCTTAATAGGAGTTATTGATACATTTTGTTTTGTTACCACAAATGCTACATATTCAACAAAGTTTGTTTCTGATTTAATGGAACAGCTTGGAGCGGATACGTTGTTAGTGGTAGATGAGGCACATAATTTTGGTTCACCAAGCTTAAAAAAACGCTTGTATCCGAATATTGCCTATCGACTAGCATTATCTGCTACACTCGATAGGCATGGGGATGAAGAAGGTACACAAGCTTTAAAAGATTATTTTGGTGAGAAATGTATTGAATATGATCTTAACAGAGCAATAAAGGAAAAGAAGCTGACGCCATATTATTATTATCCAATTGTTGTATATTTGGATGATGAAGAGATGGAGAAGTATAAAGAAATCTCGTATTTGGCATCAAAAGAATGCCATAAGGATAAAAAAGGCAAGCTGAATATTACAGAGAAAGGAAAGAGACTTCTTTTGCAAAGAGCTCGTATTGTAGCAGGAGCAAAATCTAAATTAGATGCATTGCGGGAATTAATGGATAAGTATAAGGAAGATACACATATGCTTATTTACTGTGGAGCCACAAGAATACAGACTTTTGATGCAGATAATTCTGAAGAGGATGAAGAAGGCGAACGACAGATAGTTGCTGTTTCGAAAATACTTGGAAATGAATTTGGTATGAAAGTTACTCATTTTACAGCTAATGAATCGGCTGAAGAAAGAGAAATAATTAAAAGAAAATTTTCAACAGCAGAACCGTATCAAGCTATTGTTGCCATTAAGTGTCTGGATGAAGGTGTAAATATTCCGAGCATAAAAACGGCATTTATTTTAGCAAGCACGACGAATCCCAAGGAGTATATACAACGTAGAGGGCGTGTATTGCGACTGGCTAAAGATAAGCCATATGCAGTAATTTATGATTTTGTTACTTTGGCTCGGCCGGTAGATGAAATTGATCCGTATAGTTTGGATTATAATTGTGAAAGGGCTTTAGCAAGAAGGGAATTGCTAAGAATAAAGGAGTTTGGGGAAATTGCTCTAAATTCAAGAGATTCCGATGATTTAATAAATGATTTGGAATGTGCTTTTTCGATTACCACTGAAGAATTGGAGGGCAGCTATGATGGCGATGAATTTAAATGATGAAAACATCGACGAGAGAAAACTTAATACAATTAAGTTAAGAATTCTTGAAGCAGAAACAGATAATATAGTAAAGAAAGAATCGAAAGCGGCAATGATTGATAAAATCTATAAGTTGATAATACAGGAGGTGGATAAGAAATGATTATTCATAAACTTGAAATGTACAATTTTAGACAGTATATCGACTTGCAGGAAATATCTTTTTCTACAGATCCAGAGAAGAATGTAACTGTATTAATTGGTGTTAATACTTCGGGTAAAACAACGATTATTAGAGCGTTTGAGTGGTGCTTATATGGTAAAAATGGATTTGAGGATCCAGTTCTTCTTAACAGTGAAGTAAGAGATAATATGAATGTTGGTGACACGCAGGAAGTGTGGGTAGCGGTTACATTTTCACATGAGGATTCAAACGGACAAAAGATATACACCTTAAAGCGTAAGTATACTTACCTGTGTAATGAGAAAACGAAAGCAGAGGGAAAATTGGTTGTTAGCTTAAATAAAAAGCCTGAGGAAGATTTGTCTTTAACATATCTTCAGTCAGATGGACAAACAAAGACAGCAATTAGACGAGAGAATATTTCAGAATCAATGGATAGAGTTCTTCCACAGGATCTTTCAGATTATTTTTTCTTTGGTGGAGAGCGAATTTCTGGAATTGCTAACAGAACGGATTTATCAAAGGCAGTACGTGGATTGATGCGGTTGGATGTTTTAGAAAATGCTCGTGACCATATAAAGGAAGCGTTAAAGAAGTTTTCAAGCAATATTGATACATCAGGTGATTCTAAAGCACAGGCAGCACAAGCAAGTTTAGAGACTGCCAAGAAAAAACTCCAGCAGTATATTGAGGCACGTGATAATGCTCAGGCAGAAATGGAACACTATCAGCAGAAAGAAAATGAACTTAATGTTGAACTTTCTAAGAGTAATGTTGAACAGGTTAAGAAAGCGAAAGCAGAAAGAGATAGAATTGCAAAGGCTATATTGAATGAAAAAATACGTTTAGAGAATGCAATAAGAAAGTATGTTGATCTGTTTAATAGAAGGCCATACGCATTTTTTGGAATGCCAGCAATTAAGAAGTCTTTAGAAATACTTCAGAATATAAATGATCAAGTAGAATGTGTTCCGGGAATGAATCAAGATTCTATTGATTATTTGATTAAGCGTGGAACATGTATCTGTGGTACTCATCTGGATCCGGGAAGCCAGCCTTACCAGTTTGTGATGCAAGAACGTAGAAAACTGCCACCGGAAACTATTGGTGCAGTTGTAATGAACTATAAGAACAAAGCTGAGGGCTATTTGTCTGGTAGCGAATCTTTCTTTCCTGACTTGGAAGATGAGTATAAAGAAATTCGTGGAATTCAGAGGCATATAGGCGAGCTTAAAGATGAATCAGAAGAACAGTCAAAACTTATAATCGATGATACAGACGCTAAGGCGATTGAAGGTAAGAGAAGAGATGCTCATACTAAGTATCTTGAAGCTAAATCCGATTATGATCAGGCAGTTAGAGATATTGGGGGATGTGAGCGTGACATAAGAAATTGTGCAGATGCAATTGCAAAATACGCAAAAAGCAGTACAAAGAATCGCCGCCTTGTTAGATATATTACATATGCAACGCTTGTTCAGGACTGGTTGACGGAGACTTATCAGGAAAAAGAGGGCAAGGTTAGAACGGAATTACAGCAGAGAGTTAATGATAATTTTGCAAAGATGTATCATGGCGAACGTTCTATTTCTATAGATGATAAATATCGTGTAAGATACGCTGACGTAACTACCGAAGAATCTGACGGCTTAAAAGCTGTTAAGAGTTTTGCATTTATTGCAAGTCTTGTTTCAATGGCAAAGGATAGAATCCTTGATGATGAAGATATGCAATTAGGACAGGTATATCCTTTAGTAATGGATGCACCGTTCTCAAATGTGGATGAAATCCATATAGATAATATATGTAAGATTCTCCCTAAAACTGCAAACCAGGTTATTATGGCTGTAATGCAAAAAGATTGGGAGTACGCATCAATTAATCTTGGTCAGTTTGTTGGAAAAAGCTATATGATTACAAAAGACAGGGATGTTGATGGTAAAGAAATTGATACTGCTACACATATTAGATAGGAGCAAACTTAATGGATTAGGTTTGAAAGAATAGAAAGGAATTAGAAATGTTTAATACGAACTTTGATATTACAGGAGTCCATGCCAACTATCTTAAAGATTTGTGTGAGTTGCGTGGAAACGTTGCAGATAAAGATCAACATAATAATTTTAAAATTTTTAAGGCGTATATTGATGCATATATTTTGTGTCCTCTCATTGGATACCAGTATAGCCGTAAAGGGAAAATGGGAAGTGCTGCTGATGGCGATGTAGGTATTTTGGCTGAGCAGATAATCAAAAGAAGTCAAGAGTTGAAATATGTTTATCAGATATTAATGTTAGTAGATGAAGAGTCTGAGCCTGATGAAGAAAAGCGTATTTATCGAGCTTTTAATTTCTCTGAAAAAACGGATGAAGAAAAGGCAATGATTGCGGAAAATATGAAACTTTTCAATGAATATTTTTTGGGAGGTGTTGAAGTGCTACACGAACAGTTTGTAGATCAATGCATTGATAGAGACCAGTACCTTCTTAAAATATATCAGTTTACAAAGAAATTTAATGAGGAGCAAGATAGTGATGCATTAAAGGCTAGCATTAATAAAATATTAAATAAATAAGGATGAGGGATTATGGAGTACTATGATGACGACTATGAAAAAACATATGATGGTTATGAAGAACATATAGAGCCGGTAAATCTTGTAGCTGAAATATGCACGGAAAGTGATATTACGGATGCATTGCTGACAGCCGGATTGATTTCTGAGAAGAAACCTAAACTGATTTGTAATATGGAGAAATTAGTCTATGTTCATGGTGATCCAACTGAAGTATACTCTCCAATTGAAATCCAATTTACAGAAAATATAGATGCGGTATATGTATATTCGGATTTCTTTATGAATCTTAACGAAGGGAGTGTGGCTTGTCGAGTTATAGCAGTAAGAATTAACTGCGACGGTTATAATGCGCTTAGAGCATGTGTTTTATTTGAGAAGATTATTGACAAAGCATTAGACGGTTTCAATATTTTTTTCTTTGTGACAAATGAAAGCGTTTTGTTTGGATGTAAAATATTTGATAAGACTGGAAAGAGTGATTGTACATTATCAAAACCGATTATGTCTCAAATGGAATTTGAGCAGATTCAAGATGAACTCTCTTTCTTGGGAAACTATAATGAGTTTATGGATTTCTATAATTATTATTGCAAAGTTATTACATATGGCAATTCCCAAGATGATGATTATGAGATGCTGATAATTAAAAGGAGAGGAATACAGTTTACTTATTTAGAGGAAATAGATGAGTTAAGTAGAGATATTGGTGTTGATATGACACGTGAAAAAGAGCGGTATCGTCAAATATTTGAAGAGTCTCAAGTGGTTTCTTTTGCTGCTTTGTTGGAAGAAGTGGAAGATGGATTATCATTCATCAAATCAAATAAAATAAATACATATGAAATGTTGTACGATGCGAATGAGATGATAAAACAGGCAGAGGAAGCAGAAGCGGAGAATGACAAACTTGCTATTCAAGCGGCATTGGAGAATCCAGTTTCTGAGGATGTTCATGATACAGAAGCAGAAGCGTTATTGGATGATCCTGAGGAAATGATTAAATTATTGAAGAAACGAAGGGGAATCTAGATGGCTGGATTTGATTTAAAGGAAGGAATGTATGAAGTACAAAATGTTTCAGAAGATGAGCTGTGGTCTGCTTTTGCACGTTTATTTTCTTCAAAATCAAGAAATACTTCCAGCTATAAGTTTGGATTTCTTAAGGCGATTCTTGACAATCTTTATAATGTTGATGTTGATTTAAAATTATCGTTTGATCAGTTGTTTAGCAAGTTTAGTGAAATATACTGGAACCTAATTCTTAAGCATGGCTTAAGACAGAAAACAGCTACAAATGATAATAGGGAAACATATTTGGAACAAGTATTTCATACAGCGGAAGAAAAATACAAAATACTGGAGCCAATGCCATATGAGAGTTTAACGGCAGAGATGATGCTAGACATTTCGCATCAAGCAAAAATGAAATGCAAAAAATATGTGGTGGGTGCTCTGTTTGAAGATACGAATAGACTGTTTTATTCGTTTTCAAAAAAAGAGGAATGGATTCAAATTAATCCGGTAATGTATGAGTTTGTCTGTAAGCATAAGGTGATGATTGAAAAACTTAATTATTATGAATGGGCACGATTCTTGGAACGAGTAAATGAGGAAACAGTTGCTGTTAAGCTGTTGAATAAAATAGACGAAAGCTCCAAAAGAAATAATCTGGCAATATATCGACAGATTTTATATGAAGAATTTGAAAGTAAAACTTGTTTCTATTGTGGAAAACAATTAAGTCCAGATAAAATAGATGTCGATCATTTTATCCCATGGTCGTTTATTAAAGATGATAATCTATGGAATTTGGTGTTGGCTTGTCCGACCTGTAATAGAAGGAAAAATGATAAGCTGCCAGATGAGCAGTACTTAGATGCACTTGTAGAGCGAAATAATTTGTTAATGAAAGCCAATATTTTAGATACTAAAAAATACAGGAAAAGAATGTTGATTTATGTTTATAAGTGGAGCAAATATAATGGGTATGATTTATTATGGCATCCATAATATAAATTTTATATAAAGAAGAGTATAGAGTCTATCAGTTGGTAGGCTCTATATTTTTTTAAAAAAATGTTTTTGAAAACATATTGACAAAAAGCGAAAACAAGTACATTATATAAAACATAAGATGTGTTTTTAAAAACATATAAAGAAAGGAAGGTGGAAAATGAGTGTAACTATGCTTGCCCTAAAGGGAAAAATGGGTGAAAATGAGTATTACATAACCACAATGAAAGCGAGCACGTTAATTAATACCGTTGGATTTGCTAGTGAAATGCAAAAATGGCCAGATATGAGTGTTGATGAACGCATGCAGCGAGAAATAAAAGGAGATCGTGTGATCTCAGAGATTGTACCATATATAATAAATGATCCAGAATGGTTTTTTGGTTCATTAATAGTAGATATTTATTCAGGATGGGAGGCAGTAGAATTTCAAAATATTCAAGAAATTTGTACAACAAATTTGGCAGCGTATAGAGATACGCTAACTAGTGCGGGTTTTCTGACATTACCGGATAATAAGATATTAATTGCGCTGGATGGCCAACACAGATTGTGTGCTCTTTCCGTAGCAATACGAGGTGCAAATGGTATACCGGGAAGTGTAAAAGTATCGGAATCTTTAAAAAATTCATTGGAACCACATCCTGAAATTGGAAATGCTGATGTGACGGTAATTTTTATAAGACACGAAAGTGACGCTAAGATAAGAAAAATATTTAATAAAGTAAACCGTTATGCAAAACAAACATCAAAGGGAGATAATATTATTACTTCTGAAGATGATATGCTGGCTGTAATAACAAGAGCTATGTTTAGTGGAACGGAAGATGCTCCATTGAGACCAATTAATAATCAAGAACTTGTTAACTGGAAGTCTAATACGATTCCACTTAGAAGTAAAATGCTTACGACAGCAGCTGCTATTTATACAATGGCAGAAGTTATGTTGGAACCAATGGACATTACTCCTAAAACCAGAAGAAATGAGGAAAAACTAGAACAAGGAATTAGGTTTATGAATGATTTCTGGAATAGAGCGTTAACAGAAGTAAATGCTTTTAAACAATATAAGCAATATGTAATTGATGGAAATCCACTTGATAAATTTCGAAAGCAAAATCTTTTACTCAAGCCAGTAACCCAAATGGCGTTAGCCCAAGCTATTAGAACTGCTATGGATTATGGATATCAATATAAAGATTTAACAAGTAAGATTAATCAAATTAATTGGAATCCAGAATATTATGTATGGTCAAATATTCTTGTTATAAATAGTAAGAATAAAAAAATGATAACAGGATCACAGGCTTTAAAAGATGCTGGAGAGATTATCGCATACATGTTAATAGGTGATGAATTTTCTAATGAGAAAAAAGAACATTTGTTACTAACAATTAGGCAAGCTCAGGATGATGATGAGATTGAATTACCACCAATTACACGATAAGGGAGAAAGGTATATGTTTGCTACATTCAAAATGAGTCCGAATTTTTTTGATGAGAAAAGCTTGGAAAAATATTATGAAAATGGCATACGGTTATACGATGCGCAGAAAAGAATGGTAAATCAGTCTTTAGATCAATATTTATCAATAGATGGGGTATTAAAGGCAGTTGAAATTGAGAAGGAATGGTTTCCAGAAATTAAAGCAGATATTTTTTTATCCCATTCGCATAAAGATGAAAAGCAGATAATAGCATTGGCAGGATTTCTTTTTAGCGAGTTAGGCCTTCGCGCTTTTGTGGATTCATGTGTTTGGGGGTACGCAGATAAACTTTTAAAAGAGATTGATGATAAATATTGCGCGTTTGAAAGAAATTGGGATGGAACTGTAGAATTATATGATTATCAAAAACGCAATCAATCTACGACCCATGTCCACATGATTCTCAATGGAGCGTTAATGAAAATGATGGATAGAACAGAATGTTTGATTTTTGTGGATACACCTAATTCATTACAGACAAAAGATATCTCAATGGGGGTAACTAATTCAGGATGGATTTATAGTGAGCTACTGATGTCTAGTTGTTTGGAGAAGAAACAGCCTGTTCGAAAAAATATACGACATGAATCTTATAAGTCGTTTAAAAATACTTTGAATGTTGAATATGATGTTAATATTTCGCATTTAATTGTTTTGACATTAAAAGATATATTAACAGCATTTGTAGAAGCTCAAAGTAATGGAACGGCTATTCTGGATCAATTGTATTGGATGAAGGGAATAGCTAAGAAGTAATGAAAAAGTAATATATATAGTGGGTATAAAAAGTAGCATTAGTTATTAAAAATATGATGAAAGGGGTATTAGATGAGAAAAGCATTATGTGTTGGTATTGATAGTTATGAGAAAATTAACAATTTATATGGATGTGTAAATGATGCGAGTTTAGTAAAAAAGGCCCTTGAGAGAAATGGGGATGGATCTCTTAATTTCAATGTTCGTATTCGCACAGCAATAAGTGAGAAGTCATATATTACGAGAGCTATTCTTAAAGATGAGATTGAAAGCTTATTTAAAAGTGAAGTTGAAGTGGCAGTATTATATTATTCTGGACATGGTGCTATTGATGAAGCAGGAGGGTATCTTTGCACTAGTGAAATTCGACGGCCTGATGAAGGACTTTCTTTGAATGAAATTATGGGATTGGTTGCAACTTCTAGAGCTCAAAATAATATAATAATTTTGGATAGTTGCTTTAGTGGTGGCATATCGAATATTCCAGCTATGGAAAATTATGCGTTGATTAAGAAAGGAACGACAATATTAGCTGCGTGTGGTCAAAATGAGTATGCTACTGAAAAAGATGGACATGGAGTTTTTACTTCATTATTAGTTGAAGCTTTATATGGTGGGGCTATGAATTTATTAGGAGATGTGTCACCAGGTAGTATATATTCTTATATAGATCAGTCCTTAGGTGCATGGGAACAGAGACCAGTATTTAAAGCAAATATTAATTCTTTTGTATCATTAAGGCGAAATATTCCACCAATTCAAATTGGAGAACTTCGAAAGATTATAGAAATTTTTAAATCTCCAGATGATGAATACGCACTTGATCCAACGTATGAGCAAGATAAACATGAGTCTGATGATAAGTCAGTTAATATTGAACATGAAAAAATATTTGGAATATTGCAACGATATGTCAAGCTTAACTTAGTTACACCAGTAGGTGAGGAACATATGTATTATGCGGCTATTCATAGAAAATCTTGTAAACTAACCGTACAAGGTCAACACTATTGGATGCTTGTAAATACGAATAATATTTAAAAGGAGATCATATGATTAATGTTTTTATACCGCATAGATGGAGTAATGAAGATTATATAATGTTAAGTGCTTTGTTAGATAAAACAAAATATCAAATTCGTGATTATTCTGTTCCAAAGAGTTCACCTTTTGATAGTATTGACAGACGATATAATGTTGATCCGCAAATTCAAAAACAAATACAGTACGCAAGTGTAGTAGTTTGTTCTAATCGTCCAGCTAATAATAATGGGATGGCAATAGATGAAATTAGGTATGCTCGTGATATTGGAAAACCAATAGTAGCAGTACAGATAACATCGAATTCTAGTATGGTGCTTGCACAATTAGGTATTAGCGTTATTCCATATCGTAAAGATAGCCTTGAAAATTGGATTAATAGAAGCTTATTAAATTGATAAGTGGCTTTTTAGTATAACTATAAACTTTCTAATGCTTTTATATGTGAGTTTGCTGAGAATAATTTTAAAGTAAATTGAACTGTGCTTTTTGGGCGTTATTTAGTTTTGAATTTTTCTTCATGGGAGCTGCTTTTAGAAAGATTACAATAAAAATGCTATGAGGCAAAAGTGAAAATAATACAAGGAGAATTGTACAATATGTTTGCAAGTTTTAAAATGGATGATTTGATAACACTAGGATCAAATTTAGAAAAATATTATGCAATTGGAATGGAAGAAAAACGTATTAGTCAAAGAATGGTTGAAAAGCAATTAGATAAGTATCTTTCATCAACAGGAGAACTTCAAGCAGTAGAGATAGAAAATGATTGGTTTCCAACCGTAAACGCAGATGTGTTTTTGTCTCATTCTCATAAAGATGAAAAACAAATTATTGCATTAGCAGGAGAATTACGGAGTGAATATGGATTACGATCGTTTATAGATTCGTGTGTGTGGGGATATTCAGAAGATTTGCTAAGAATTATAAATAATAACTATAATTTGAAAGAAAACGAAGATGGTACTAATATATATGATTATGAGGGGAGCAATCAGGCATCGACACATGTTAATATGATTTTGAATAGTGCATTAATGAAAATGATAGATAAAACGGAATGCATAATTTTTATTGATACACCTAATTCGTTAAAAGTTAGTAACATAAAAGAAGGGGTGACGGCATCTCCGTGGATATATAGCGAATTGTTGGCAACAAGACTTCTTGAAAGAAATATCCCGATAAGAAAATCAAAAAATTCGTTTATGGATCAGATGTTTGTGGAACATTCTGGGTTGAAAGTGGATTATAAAGTAGATATTTCACACCTTACTTCAATATCTAGGTTTGATTTTGTAATAGCGTCAAAACCTGGTAGAAAAAAAGGAAAGGAGCTATTAGATCAACTTTATTATAATAAATTTTGGAAAGGAAAGAATAATGAATCAGAATAAGATTAAGCATTTAGAGATGATAGAAGCAGTGATTGAAAGAATGGCTAAGAATTCTTTCCAATTAAAAGGATGGGCGATGACATTAGTAGCGGCAGTTGGTGCATTGGCTTCACAAGGAACAGATAAACACTATATTATTATGGTAGTGATTGTGATAATTGGATTTTGGCTTCTTGATGCATATTATGTCATGCAAGAAAGAAAATATCGATTATTGTATAATAATGTTACAGATAAACAAGAAAATGAAATTGATTTTAAGATGGATACAAGAAATATTAGTGGAAATACTAAGGAATTAAAGTATTATAAATGCATATTTTCACCTAGTGTTATTTGTGTATATCCTGTGATTGGATTAGCAATGGTTGCATTTGAGATCGCTCAAAAATTTGTTTAAATATAAATCAAAGGATAGAATACATTGGTGCCTGTCCGTGCGTCCAGCAAAGGGTGTACAATCTGGCAGGTGGAAATCCTGTCAAATAAGCTGCTAACCATAGTATTTGAAGCGAGTCTTGAGTGTATTACAGCAATGTAATGGGTAAGCGTAGACGGCAAGGTTGCAGGGATAACTATTGAGCGGTGAAATCCATAAAATGGAGTGATGCAGAACAATGGTGTAAATGGTATGATACAACGCTTGAATATTGAAAAATATAGTGAAAGGATAGCTGAATTCATTATATAAGGCTCTTAAAGTAGATAAAATTGAATAATAGTATGTAGGAGCATTGCTCTTTACATAGAAAAAGCCAGAGATTAACTCTGACTAATTCCCTTGCCAAAGAAGGTTTTTGGATTTATTTTCTTACAAACTAATAATACCAAAGAAAGCCTTCTTCTGCAAGGAGATTTTACAAAGGAGGTATAGCAATATGGCAGTACACCACGGTGGAAAAGTAGGAAAAGCAGGTAAGACTCTTGCTAATAAATCGTCTAGCAAACAGTCGAAAAGCAAAGCAGGAACTACTTTAGCTAATCACAAAAATAAATGTCATAAGTAAAGCGGATCATACGATGCTGTCACAGTGAGGATACTCGAAGCAAGCACAGTAGGGTTGGATCCCAGAAAGATAAACAAATGTTCTGGACAACTGAGAATAAAAGTTTCTAGAAGTTGTCCAGAACGCATGGTACAAATGACCATATTGGTATCAATCACCGTTAACGGGTATATGTTTCGTAAAGAGCCGGATGCGGGAAAGCTGTATGTTTGGTTCCTTAGAAGGACACGTCCTGTAAAAGGTACGTCTACTCAATCTGTTAGCGGGAAGCACGAAGTGAGCAACGCTTGATAAGATAAACGACTAAAGGCAAAGACGTATTAAAACTTTGAGAATAAGGGAGCATTGCAGATGAGCAAAAATAAGTTTGAAATATATGGAGATAAAATATTAATAAGCCATCCGAATTGGGATTTTATAGCTTCGGCAACCATTAGGGATGATTATGCAGAAGAATTACAAAGTGTCACATGGACTAAAGTGGGCGAATATTTGTATAGTAATAAATTGGAAAAATATCTTCATATTTATATTATGAGGAAATGGTATGGCGATGACACATATGAGGAAATGAAAGACAATGGTTATGTAGTTGATCACATGGATAATAATGGCCATAATTGTTGCGTTGACAACTTATGTTTCTTAATCGAAGATGAGAACAAAGCAAAAGGGATGACTTTAGATAAGAGGAGTGCAGATAAAAGTCATATTGCTTTGTCGATGTTTAAAGATTTTGAAACACAATTATTTCAGATAACAGTAGTTTTTAATTATCCGGCAAAACTCATTCTTAGCAATTTAGAAAGACCGGCAGTAGTTGAATTAGCGTTTTTTCTATATGATTGTGAATATGAAATGGTAATAAATGATGCGCGTGCAATTATGTACGATTATAGACGAAACTATACATTTGCACCCGAAGTGTTACATGCCATAGATTATAATATTGAAGGGAGTTATGGAATACCAATTTCATTAGAGTGTTTTGATGAATATCAACAAGGCGGTCACGGTCATACGGTGAGCCACTTTATAAAGAAAAAACCAATAAAGGGGTGGAAAAAGGGTGAAGACAGACATTTTTTTCATTTGACAGAGCTTAAACCTAAAATGACCGAGTAAAGATGAAGCCAGAGAAAAAAAGTGCCTGTCCCCGGCAAAAATGTAAATAGAAGTCTTACATTTTTCGAGAAGTATGGTTCTATAATAAAAGATGGTTTCACTTTTGAACCTGCAAAACCAGATGATAAGGAATATGAGAAGATGATTAAAACAGGAAAAGGTTCATATGGTGGTTATACATATACTTTTGAAAGTGGTGATGGTGATTTCCTTACAGCAGATACGTTATTGGATTTTAAAGTGTCAAAATCAAAACCGACCAATAAACATAACTTACAGTTGCTTATGTATTAGATTATGGGACAACATTCAGGACAAGATGTTTTCAAAGGCATAACTAAACTTGGAATATTTAATCCTCGCTTGAATACAGTGTATTTACTTGATATGTTTAAGGTTTCAGCAGACACTATTAAAACAGTTGAGAAAGAGGTTATCTGTTATTAAATTATGAGTTAGAAAGGTGGAATAAATATGTTGTCTTTATGACTAACTTATGGAAATGAGGGTTTTAAAGAAATTAAAGAATTTTTGAATCAGAATTATCATAAAGATTATACACTGTCGATTTATAATAATCTTGAACAGTCTGCGATGGAGGTTATATGTGATTTTGATAGCATGATGGATGTGATTTTTTATGTTGTCAATGTTGAGCATGATTTCCCAGCGAAAAAAAAGTGCCTGTCCCCGGCAAAAAAGTATAAACTTTATAAAAGTTCTATAAACAAAA
>ERZ857750.186-NODE-186-length-94205-cov-6.983133_pt1 | contig 94205 bp, 81 predicted proteins | sample MGYA00519915_ERZ857750 | MGnify/ENA primary metagenome ERZ857750 (study PRJEB31778, sample SAMEA3449358) | human gut metagenome | biome: human gut; feature: human-associated habitat; material: faeces | place: United Kingdom | collected 2010/2012 ...
TACATGAGAGGCAGCCACGCAGCATCTTCTCTGCAAGCGGATATTTGATATTTCAATTCACGCCTCTACATGAGAGGCAGCACCCATTCCGATCTCACCGGAAAGATACCGATGAAATTTCAATTCACGCCTCTACATGAGAGGCAGCAGCACCTGTTTGACGTATATTCCGTCCATGTGCTATTTCAATTCACGCCTCTACATGAGAGGCAGCTGCAAAAATACACAATTTTTTCAATAAAATCGACACAATTTTCTACCAAACCTTGTTTTTTTATAGTAACTTCTCGGAAGGTAGTCCTTTTTTCAATTCCAGTTCAATATTTCTTATAAATTGTATATTTTTACCTGCGCCAATGTCTCACAAAAAAATGTATGAGAGTCATCAGCGCACACATTTTTAAAGCAATAATGGTTCACCAGCTTGAAGTACTGATGTTTTTCCCATTACTTCTATTTTGTTTTTATAACTGTTGCCAAGACGATAAATTCGAATTGAATCCACATCTGGCTCAATTATTTTTTCAAGTTCACATTTTAAAGTAGTCAGTTGAGCTGCATCTAATAAAACTTCAAACACTGAATTTTGTACACGCATTCCATAGCGTTCACATAACTGTGCCACTTTGCGTAAACGATGTTCTCCTTCTTTATTAGTCGTGTCAACGTCATATGTAACTACTAATAACACGTTAATAATCACCTCCAAACAAAAGGCGGATATTCATCCAAATCACCTCGCAAAACACGTGCAAATAACATGCATTGAGCATATGGTATCATACCAATCTGAATTTTCTCCTCCAGAAAAGGATGCAATATTTCTTCACTCTTTCGTTTTTGCCAGCTTGAAAGAAGTGTTCTCCTTCCTCGCTCATTCAAATATACAGCATCTTCATTTTTATCGAAATCTTTCTGTGATAATTGTCCCTTGTTAAAAAGTGAAATTACAAAACGATCACACAATGGCGCTCTCAGTTCTTCCAGCATATCAAGTGCAAATGATGCCCGCCCTGGGCGCAATGTATGAAGATAGCCTGCAGCTGGATCAAGCCCAACTGTTTCCATAGCTGATTGCATCTCTCGTGTTAATAGCATATAAGTAAATGATAATGCTGCATTTACCTCATTACGTGGAGGTCTTCTGCTTCTTGTTTCAAAACAAAAACCGTTAGGATTATCCACTATCATCTGATCAAATCGAGCAAAATAAACCGTTGCTGCTGCTCCCTCAACACCTCTTAATGAATCAATATTCTCACACAAAGCTAAATTCTTTGCAGCTTCGTTTAATTGTGTAACGCCCTTCTGCAAATTTTCTTTTCCAGATTCTGTTTTGCAAACTCTGGCTGCACGCATTAAAACCAGCTTACTGTTGCGAATTTTTGCATATAAAATCGTTTGAACAAACTCTCTGCAAAACTTCTCATCATTCATTTCTTCATATTGCTTTTTCCTTAACAAAACATTTCCACTCACAGGTCCGTAAAACCGTCCCATAAAATGTCCATGCTCGCTCAAAAATGTTACACTGATTCCATGTTCTCCACAATATTGAAGAAGTGGTGTCGAGACTGTCATCTTTCCAAAACAAACAATCGAATCAATCGTCAGTGCTGGAACTTCAAGCTTTTCCTCACCTCCCACCTGAACACAGACATTATCATTTCGGCAAAACAGATAACTCTCTGGAGTTAACACATACAATGTATTCAATAGCTTCTTCACAGTGTCTCCTCCTCTATTTCTCCGCTCGCTTCATTGCGCAAAGCTTCGCAATATTTTCTTGCGGTTCTTTTTACTTTTGGCATACAAAGCTCCTTCAGTGAACATTTACGACATTTTGCACTATACACAGCATCCGGAACCAAAAGCTTTTTACGAATCTCATGCAGTTCATTTGCTAATTTTCGTGTCTGCTGACGAAGTGATTCATCAAGAACAATTTCAAGCCTGCGATGTGAGGATATAAAGAATAAGGCACCTTCGGGTATTTCAGTGTCAAACATTTCTTCCAAGCACATCGCCTGTGCACAAAGCTGAATTTTATATTCCTCTTCATCCCGGACAATTCCATGTTTATATTCAATCGGATATAATTGTACTGGAAAATCAACTGCCGGAATGTGGCATCCATTTTCACTTTTGTTTGCTTCAATGCAATCACATTTTCCCAACAGTTCCAATGAATCTGAGTAGACGGTAAACTCATACAATTTTACACGGTCCCCTCTTTTTTCAATTCTCTGTGTATGAACTCGCTCATGTTCCGCCCTCCCTTTTGCGGTATCACTGCTTTCTTCCCATACTCTTTCATTTAATAGCAGACCTGCTCGTCTCGGACAATAGCTGATCTGTGAAAGCCATGATAACGGCAGATATTCAGACTCATCCATGCGTAAACCAGCTTTCGCTTTCAGGTAGCTCCTTCCAAACAATTGGACTAAACGCGTCTTCTTTAAATCCAATTTCAACGCCTGCTGGTACCCGCTTTAAATCGACAGTTGCATTATAGTCGTGATAACTACGCGGAGATTCTACTTCTGGCTTTTTCATTACCTTAACCAGTTCAAATAGTTTATGAGCCGGTGCACATCCTAATTTCGCCTGACGAACGCGCTGCACTGCATCCGTATCCGTTCCAACATGCTTAAAAATAATCAATGGAGAAACTACCTCCATCTCTCCTTTACTTGCACTACGATCATGCTCATACATATTCATAATGGCCTCAAACAAAATATTCAAATCATTTTCGTCGAAACCTGTCTCTGCTGCAAGATTCGCACTAATAAATCCACGAACCTCATATAGTCCAAATGGAATTAACTGCTTACGTCCCATAGTACGCAATTTATCTTCTGGTGTATTTTTCTCAAGTTCCAAATATGCTTCCACGGTCTCTTCTTTTTTCGTACTGTCAGTTACAGCCATACGGGTAATTGAAATATCCATTGGTAAAATTGGATCCAAACTTGTTCCAAATGTAATCTGAACCGGTCCGCGCACCTGTCCCGCATTTGGCCCAGTAGACATAACTGCACCAAATGTACGAACATCATAAAATAGCTCACATGCTTTTTTGCGTCCAGCATAAACACTATTTTTATCCTTCGCGCCTTCCATTCCTGCTGCTCTCTTCGCCTCTGCAATATGGCGATTAATATTTGTAGCCTGCTGAATAATAAGATTCATACCCGGTTCTTCACCATGTGCCAGCTGAACATAATTACGAATGCGGCGTTTTGTTGCCACATCAGTAATATATCCTTTCATCGTCTCTGGATCCATACGCGGTGTATTTCCCATATCAGGATCTCCATTCGGATTTGCATTCGTACATGCCACATAATACATAAATTCATAACGATTCTGAATAGCCATTTTTTATTCCTCCTGCATTGTTTCTGTTTTGCTCTGTTCTTTTTCTTTTTTGGCTGCTGCTCTTGCCCTTTTATCTGCATTCATTTGCGCGCACATCTGACGATATCCGATTGCAAAATAACTTTGCTGTTCAAGATCTAATGTTTTTGGCATCTCGTGCCCTTTCTCTTTTCCAAAAAAAGTATATATCTGATTAAGACGATCCTCATAACTTCTTACAAAAGACTCTTTTTCTTTTTTCTCGTAATTTTCATCTTTTTTTATCTTTTCAAAATAATATCGAGACATTACTTCCAAGCGTCCTAATACTAACGCAGGCGTCCGACTGGCAGACGCATAATAACGCTGAACAATTCCTGTTTTTGCATCCATCGCTGCACGCTGTATATCCGCATAAACGGCCACCAATGCACCACAATGATACGCGACATTCGCAAATTCTGGATCATAATAAGCCATTAACTTTACCTCCTCATTTTTCATACGTTTTCTACGCAGCAGCCAAACTTTCAGCCACTGACAACAGATTCCATTTGGCATATATGAAAATTTATTATTTTCATCCGGATCAAGCATTTCAGAACGAATAGTAGCTAACGCCTTTACTGCCACTTCATCTGGCAATTGTGTTCCATTCATAATCGCCATTACAATAGACGGAGCAAATCCTGCTAGTTCCTTTTTCATTCGTTCCAAAGAATTTTTATCATTTTTCTGACGTGATAATAAACGAATCAAACGAACTGTCAATTTGCAGGGACGCATTTCCGTGCCTATATCATTGCACATTTTCAAATCATCTTCCCATTGAATCAAATTTTTCTGTAAGTCTGCATAGTTTCCATTTTCGTATCTACGTACCATAACACGTCCATTTGCCCCAGAAAGTAACAGAATATGATATCGACAGTTGAGTGCCACCCGTTTTCCACCATCCTGAATACTCTTTATTAAATCATCCGCTTTTCTTTTTGCTCGCTGTGCTTTTGTCTTTTGTTCTTCCTCGTATAACACCTCCTGCTTTTCTGGATTTAATACTTCGTCTTCTTCATCCTCATCATCTTCTTCATCAACAAAATCTTTAAAATTAAGTACCAATGATATTGGATCTTCCGTTGGCTCAACTTGATAATCATACCAATGTACAAATTTCATGCCTGCAAAAACAGGCGCAGTTGGATTAAATTTTCTATCTTTATCTCGTTTGTACATAGCTGGAGAACCAACTAAAAGATCATCTAATGCTGCTTTTACCACCGCAAATGCTTCTTCTGAAACTGGCGCATTTGCTGCCTGTTTCAGGTTATACGAGCAAAATGCACTCTTGTCAAAACAAATTAGTGCATCGCCGCGTGCGTGACCACCCACCAGTTGAAGTCCATTTACTGTTGGCACGGTTGCCAAGGGAACCGTTGGTTCCCCTGTAATAATACAACGTGCAAAATTGGAATCATCTGATTTCGTAAACTGAATCCGATACTGTTCCCACCAATGCTGTACAAGCGGATTTAAAACAATTGGTTGCCCATCTATCTTAAAAGAAATGCGATCCATACCTTTTATTTTTCGCTGATTTGCCTCTGCTTGTATTGCACTAAGTATCTGTTCATTCTCTAGCACCTTAAGACATAATGAAAATTCTGGAATTTCTTTTGCTCCATCCGCAAGTGCCTTCCTAAAAAACTCATTTTTTGCAGAACGATCCCCCTCCTTCTCTGGTGCAAATAAAATTACACTAGACTTTTCTGCTAAAACATTACACTTGTCTTTACCATTTGCTAAGCTTCCGATATCCGGACATGGTTGCGTCTCATTTTCGCATTTTTCAACAGTCAGATATTCTCCATCTTTTGACAGCACTATATATCCTCGTATCTGCTTCTTAATCAATCCAGGAGGCAACGTAAGATGGTTATGAATTCCATAATCATATAATGCTTTTAGCATAGGCTACCTCCTTTCAATACTTCATCACTGTCATATGGAGGCACTTGAATCACACCATGCTCCATAACAGCATGATATAATGATACTTTTGGCTGTGTCTTCTTGTGAACGATGTAGTCATGTAAATCAAATACATCATATAACATCAGCCCCAAATCCATGCTATCTTCAATCGGCTTTCGAGTTAAATCACTCTCTTCAAAATAACATACAAATTCACGAAGCCCTAATGATGGCTGATAAAATGTTTTTCCAGAGCGGATCCGGCGTAAAGCTTGGCTATATAACTGCTCGATCGTTCCCGTATATGTTGGCTGAGGCTTAATCACTGCCACAATCCGATAACGTACATCTCGAAGCGCCTGAGTCATCCGCTGGGTTCGATCTTCGTCTGTATAAAGAATAGAGTCTTCCGCTTTTGATTTTACGTTAACAGTTGATTTTACCTCGTTTCGTTTAAAGCTGATGTAACGTATGGGATTTAATACTTCTATTCGTGTTATCTGCCAGTAGAACTCCACCGGTTTGCTGTAAATTGCAGAGAAGATTCCTCTTGCCGCTGACGGAGTTGGTACTGGCGAAGTCAGTCGTTCTACTTTTGCATATGATGGGCAAAAGCATGCGAAATCCCCCCATACCTCCAATGCAATCTCACGTTCCATTTTTTCACCTCCATTTTTGTATGCATTCCCAATCATTATGCTTTGCTTGTTTTTGGGAATGCCACAAAAATTATAATATATATTTTTCAATTCACACCAATTTATTGTGGTCAATCTTTTTTGTAACACTTGTGGCTAAATTTTGAGGATTAGTTCATTTAGCTTACTAGACATATCGTATTTTATAAATGACACCGCTACGCGGTTAAACATGTCTACTCTGCTTTACGATAGTATACATTTAATAAATATTGAATCGTCTAATGAACCTACTAATACAAAACTCTTCACCGTATGCATTGAGAAATCGATCAGTCTCTAACCAATTTCCTTTGCAAAGAATACCGCTGCTTTTTTCAAGAACTCTACTTCCTTTTGGGATTCTTCTAGCTCTTTACGTAAACGGCGGTTTTCCTTCATAAGGTCCATTTCATTTGGTTCTTCTGGGGTAGCTTCGGCTTTTGTTTGGCCTTTTTTGCTAAACTCTCTACACCACTTGGACTGACTGGTTTTCGATACGCCATACTCCTCTGTAATGCTCTTGTAGCTGCGTCCTTCTTCTACGTGAAGACGAACTATTTTTTTCTTAAATTCATATGTATAACTCTGTAACATAATAAGTACCTCTTTTTCTTGTTTCATTATACATCATTAGTCACTACTGTTACAACAGTACCACGTTAGTTTAATTTTTGGTGTCATATAAATTATAATAAAGTTCAAATATTTTGTCAACTTCATTTTTCTATGTTTCTGGTGGTTATATCATATAACCTTTTGCTTCTATCTCTCCCATCTTCAGTCCCATTTTTTCATCATAATATTTTTCATGGCCCACGTTTAAAATATAATATCCACTTTCTAATTTTACTCTTGTTCCGTTTACTCTTTTCCAAAAGTACAATGGTTCTGCATGTTGTTCTACCCACTCTTTTTCAAAACAAGAAACTGTGATTGGTGCTACTTCACGCATAATTTCAGTTGTCAATCCTTTTTCTTCAAGTCTTAAACGAATATTGTTAAACAACTCTTTTTTTTCACTCCATGGAACAATCAGCTGTATACCTTGATTTGTAATCAACCGATACTCTTTCGCCACATCAGAATAATTTTTCTTATTTAATGCATCATTTAATGACTCTTTTCCCTTTTCTTTCTGAAACAACCTATTATAATAAGATTGGATCGTTTCTGGATTATCAAGATCCACTCCTAATTTTTCATTCTCTTTCCATAAATATCTTACTTCATTTGCAGCTTTTTCATAAAAAGCCCCTGGATACCCTCCATCCTCCATCACTTCAAATACAATTAACTTACCACCATCCGGCAAACTACCATTTCGATTGCACCGTCCTGCTGCTTGAATAATTGCCTCTAACGGAGCTAATGCACGATACATTACATTAAAATCAAGGTCAACTCCAGCTTCTATGCACTGCGTTGCCACTACTCTACATGGTTTTTGCGGTTCTGATTTCAATCGTTCTTTTATTTCTTCTACAACTGCCAAACGATGTGCTGGGCAAAGATCTGTTGTCAGCAAAAATACTTCTTCATCACTGTCGCATCTGCCTTTTAGTTCATCGAACAATTTTCTTGCATGACGTCTCAAATTTACAATCGTACATACACTTGTTTCCGATGCCATTTCATCTGCAATCTGTTCTAACGATGTTCTCCTGTTATTCAATCGCTCCCCATTTTTATAAAGTCGCCATTCAACATGAACACGACGCATCTGATCGTAGAGTTTTTTATTTTCAGGAATAATTTCCACTGGTTTCCATTCTGTATCTGGCAGCGCATCAAAACTTGGCTGTGTAGCAGTTGAAAATACCATCGAACAATTATATCTCTTACACAATGCATTTACTGCTTTCACAGTTGCCGGTGCTAATTCAGTTGGTAGGCTTTGTGCCTCATCAAAAACTACCACACTATTTGCAATGCTATGCAGTTTTCTGCAATCACCCGGCTTGTCTGCAAACAAGCTCTCAAAAAACTTAACAGATGTTGTAATAATCATCGGCGCATCCCATCTTGAAGCAAGCTCTCTAATTTCCTTTGGCAAATTTTTCTGGCTATGATCTACCAATATGTTTGGAACAATCTTGCAATATTCCTTTTCGCTCTGTTCTGCTAATGACAAAAATGGGAGTACGATAATAATTCTTCTCATTTTATTTTCTTGACAATGACGCAATGCGAAATGAAGCATTGCCAATGTTTTACCTACTCCAGTCGGTGCCGTTAATGTAAAAAGTCCCGGCTGCTTTTCCCCTGCATCACCACAAATATCAAATACCTGATTTCGGATTTTGTTTATTTTTGAATCCGCTTTCGAGCTTTTTCTAAGCTCTTCACAATGTTTATATAATACTTTTAATGCTTCTTCTGCATTTAATTGACTTCCACTATTCTTTTCCAGGTAATCAGGCTCTTTATCGCTTGCTGAAACACTATAATCAGCATCCACCAAGCACGAAAACAGCATTCGAGTATCTAACATATTTTCAACTTGATTCTCAAACTTCCTTTCTGGAAGCTTTGGGAAATGATATGTTGGGAAATCATTCTTAAAAGCATTTATTGCCTCTCGAAATTCTTCTGGTCCTCGCAAAGAAGGAATCTGCTTACTAGGGCAGGCGTCCATTTGAGGATCTTTTATTACCTCACAAAATTCTTCTTCCAACTCTTCCATAGAAATTAACCTATCATGATGTCCTTGTATTGATTCAATAATAGGTTCATATTTTTTCCTCACTGAACTACTATGAACTTTTTGCATCAAGTCTTTTTTCAAATACAATAGTGCCGCACTAGAAAAAGCATGGTCTACTCCCTTATTGACCCCTGAAAGCACACCTTGAAAGCGTTCCCCATATTTTCCTGTGTCATGAAAAAGTCCTGCAACTTTGGCTTCCTCTGGTCGTTTAATCTCCAAACCAAATTCATATGCCAAATCTGCAACTTTGGATAAATGTTCCTTATTTGTCACCCTCTTTTCTCCCGTTTTTGTATCAGACTTTGCATAATATATTTTCATATACGATTCCTTTCATCCTTTGATATTATTTTCACTTTTTTCAAATTGATTTTGCCATTCTGTTTTATACAATTTTATCATTACTTGCACTTTCAATCAATATATTTCATCATTTTCAACAAAAAAGAAAGATATTACGTTCTTCTTTCATAAAGAATATAATATCTTTCTCTCCATTCTTATTTTAGATTTACCTCACCATACCGCTATTGCTGACATACTCCTCATTTAACTGGCGAAGCTCCTTCTCTCCATTTATATAAGGCTCATAAAATGCCTCTACGGAGCCACCACCCAGATTGTCGCAACCACTACAGAAATCACATGAACCGCCACACTGGTTTAACCCCTGTGCCACGATCTGAATACGTTCTTCTCGTGTTGTGTCCTTGATCAATATACTCTTAATCTCCATTGTCAATTACCTACTGCTGTCTGATATATACCTTTATCTGCCTTCTAATAAAAGGCAAGACCTCTTTACAGCACCCCCTGGCACTTCCAAAGCATAATCAAAAAGCGAATCGACGCTATTAACTGGAAAATAGCCACTACAACAAGTGCAATAGCTCCAACTGCCGTGACAATAATTCCAAGTAATGGAATTATCGAAAATACAAACATCACAACCTCGATTAACAATGAAATAACCATACAAGTTACATACCAGTTGCATACGCTGTGGCAATAATCTGCTACCTCGTAAGATACCGTACTTACACATTCCTCTGTTGCTGTGCAAATGTAGTAGGTTGCACCCAGTGTTGCAAGGCCATGAAGAATTGACATCGCTGTTCCCCATAATCCATCTCCACCGACGAAGAGCCCAAGCACAATTCCGGCAATTGTAAACCAAAATGCATTGTTATAATTTTCACTTTGTTTTCTCAGATTTACAATCGCAATCAATTCCATGATTCCGCCAACAAGAGCTGCAATTACTCCCAGAATTGGAATTACTGCAAATAATGCCACAATATTTCCCCAGAACATTAATCCCAGTCCTGACTTTACCTTTTGTCTATCCATTCTTCTTCCTCCTCAAGTGTTTTATAGCCATTCTGCTAATTACTGCTTTTTTCACCCCTGCGGATAATACTCCTTACAGCACTGTGCCGCAAATTGAATATCACTGTGCGGTGTCTTAACTCCATTCTCCTCCTGGTAACTCTCATGTCCCAATCCAAGAATGGTAATCATATCACCCTCCTGTGCATGTTCAATCGCATAACGAATTGCTTCCTTGCGGTTCGGAATGACCAAATACGAAACCGGTTCTGCCTTTTCTTTCTGTGCCTTGTCGATTCCAATTTTGATATCGGCAAAAATTTGATCAAATGTCTCATAGCGGTTGTGACCAGCAGTAACAATACTCAAATCGGCTAACAATGCACTCGCCTCTCCCATCTCGTAGCGGCGATACTTGGAACGGTTTCCGTCAGCACCAAATACGCAGACAATGCGCTTTGGATGATATTCGCGAAGTGCTTCAAGATGATTTCTTGTGCTGTAACCATTATGGGCAAAATCGACACAGACTGCAAAATGACCATTATTGAACACAATATCAAAACGGCCGCGAATCTTTAAATGAGTTAATCCTTTATTGATGATATCAGTTGAAATTCCCATATCATGCGCAATGGCAACGGCCGCTGCAGCATTATACATATTGAAATCGCCTGGCAGGTTGACCTTAATGTCGGCATCAAGTGCGCCGCTCATTGTAAATTCAATACCTGGTGCTTCCAGCACACCATTTTGGCTCTTCTTTAAATTTCCAATGCGATAATCGGCCTTTTCGCCTTCTCCATAATAGAATACCTGCTTTGTGCGACCATCAGAACCATCGCTTAAGGTTACATACTTCATAAAAGCATCCAGATGACGATCATCACAGTTTACATAAGCACGGCGGCTCTGGTTTAACAACATCGCCTTGCAATATAGATATTCCTCGAAATCCTTGTGCTCATTCGGTCCAATGTGATCACCAGTCTCGATATTGGTCCACACACCATAAGCAAAATCTACTGTTGCCACTCGTTTTTGTTTCATGCCCTGAGAAGAAACCTCTAAAACAACATGCGTGCAGCCAGCCTTTACCATCATTGCCAGATACATCTGCAATTCCATCGGATCAGGTGTCGTATTATTTAATTCATAGCAGTCATAGCCTGGTGTCTCATTACACGGTGCACAGCTATATTTATCGGATCCCCATACAGCATGATCGCATCCTGCAGGCATTATGGCACCGTTTGTACCTATTGTTCCAGTAAGATAACCAGCTGCACGCAAAATATCAGCCATCATATGAGTGCATGTTGTCTTGCCCTTTGATCCTGTAATTCCGATACAAACCACCTTTTCAGATGGATATCCATAAAAGGCTGCTGCAAGTGCTGCAACTATATCTCTTGTAGATGCGACCTGCACAACTGCTGTTTTGCAGCCATCTTCTAACTCAACTGGCTTTTCAACAACAAGAAGTGCTGCCTTTTTTGCCAATTCCTTTGCCATCGTATGTGTATCAAAACGTGCGCCTGAGATACAGATAAAGGCATCCCCTTCCTGAATCATACGGTTATCATGACAAATGCCCGTCACTTCATCTGAAAGATTGCCCTGCAATACCATATAGTCAATGCGCTGCAGTAATTCACTGATTTTCATAATCTTTACTCTAAGCCTCTCATATCATCTATATTGTCTGTCAGCAACAATCCAAATCCGTGTTTCTTTCATATAAGTTTGAATAAATACTGACTTTTTTAATTAGTATTAGAAAAGAGGCATCTTCTTTTTTAGAAGATACCTCTTAAACTATACTATCAATCAATAAAAATTGCAAGTGATATTCATGAACTGTAACAAAGACCCTTTTATGCCTTCTTAGGTGTATGAACAACTTCTGCCTTCAAACCACCATCACCGACATCAATTTCAATAACATCCTGTGCGTGAACTTCTCCAGAAAGAATGATTCTTGCTGCAAGTGTCTCAACATTCTTCTGCAGGTAACGCTTCAGCGGTCTTGCACCATATACTGGATCATAGCCATGCTCAACAATATACTGCTCTGCATCCTTTGTCAGAGAAATCGACAGCTCACGATCTTCAAGACGATTATTGACATCTGCTACCATTAGATGAATGATATTGCCAATATTGTCCTTTGTTAATGGCTTAAAGAGGATTATCTCATCAAGACGATTCAAAAACTCTGGACGGAAATGACCGCGAAGATCATTCATAACAGCTGACTCTGCCTCTGATCTGATATTGCCCTGCTCATCAATGCCATCAAGCAAATATGAGGATCCAATATTAGATGTCATGATCAAAATCGTATTCTTAAAGTCTACGGTACGACCCTGAGAATCAGTGATTCGACCATCGTCAAGTACCTGAAGTAAGATGTTAAATACATCAGGATGAGCCTTTTCTACCTCATCAAATAAAACAACACTGTATGGTTTACGACGTACTGCCTCTGTCAGCTGACCGCCTTCATCGTATCCAACATATCCCGGAGGCGCTCCGATCAGACGAGATACAGAATGCTTCTCCATGTACTCCGACATATCAATACGAACCATGTTGTTTTCATCATCGAACAGATTCTGAGCAAGCGCCTTTGCAAGCTCTGTCTTACCAACACCAGTTGGTCCAAGGAAAAGGAACGAACCAATCGGCTTTGAAGGATCCTTAATTCCTGCCTTAGAACGAAGAATCGCCTCTGTTACCTTCTCAACAGCCTCATCCTGACCAACGACTCTCTTATGAAGCTCATCAGCCAGATGAAGTGTCTTCTCGCGCTCACCCTCTGTAAGTCTGGCAACAGGAATACCTGTCCATTTTGAAATAATTTTACAGATTTCATCATCTGTAACAGCCTCATGAACAAGAGAAAGATCCTTTGACTTTACAGATTCTTCCTCTGCTGCCAGCTGTTTTTCAAGCTGTGGCAGCTTGCCATACTGTAACTCAGCTGCCTTGTTAAGATCATACTTCTGCTGTGCCTGAGCAATCTGCTGATGAACTTGCTCTATTTCCTCACGCAGCTTGCTTAAGTGATCTACTGACTTTTTCTCATTGTCCCACTGTGCCTTCATGCCTGCAAACTCTTCACGCAGACTTGAAAGCTCCTGCTTGAGTGTCTCAAGACGCTCCTGTGACAAGTGATCAGTTTCCTTCTTTAATGCAGCCTCCTCAATTTCAAGCTGCATAATCTTACGACTTAGCTCATCCATTTCAGCCGGCATGGAATCCATCTCGGTCTTTACAAGCGCACATGCCTCATCGACAAGATCAATTGCCTTATCTGGAAGGAAACGATCTGAGATATAACGATTAGAGAGTGTTGCTGCTGTTACAAGCGCAGCATCGGTAATCTTTACACCATGATAAACCTCATAACGATCCTTCAGACCTCTCAGGATGGAAATAGTATCTTCTACCGTTGGCTCATCAACTAAAACTGGCTGAAAACGACGCTCTAGTGCCGGATCCTTTTCAATATATTTGCGATACTCATCAAGTGTTGTCGCACCAATACAATGAAGCTCACCTCTTGCAAGCATCGGCTTTAACATGTTGCCGGCATCCATTGCGCCATCAGTTTTACCTGCACCAACAATCAAATGAAGCTCATCGATGAAGAGGATAATCTTACCTTCGCTCTTTTTAACTTCATCTAGAACAGCTTTCAGACGCTCCTCAAATTCACCACGATACTTTGCACCAGCTACCAGTGCACCCATATCAAGTGAAAAGATCTTTTTATCCTTCAAACCTTCTGGAACATCACCGCGGACAATACGCTGTGCAAGACCCTCTACAACTGCAGTCTTACCAACACCCGGCTCACCAATTAAAACAGGGTTATTCTTTGTTTTACGTGAAAGAATACGTACAACATTTCTAATCTCGCTGTCTCGTCCGATTACTGGATCAAGCTTATGATCTCTTGCCTTATCAACAAGATCACTGCCATACTTGTTTAATGTATCGTAAGTGGCTTCTGGATTATCAGATGTCACTCTCTGATTTCCTCTAATAGTAGATAATACCTGAAGAAAACGTTCTCTGGTAATACCAAACTCGCGAAACAGTTCCTTTACATCATTGTTTGGATAACGAATAAGTGACAGGACAAGATGCTCAACGGAAACATATTCGTCTCCCATTGCCTTTGCTTCGTCCTCTGCGCTTACAAGTACCTTATTCAGTGCATTGCTGACATAAAGCTGTCCGTTTCCACCAGACACCTTCACCTTTTTCTCAAGTGTCTGAACTGCTCTGTTTTCAAAATATTCAAGCTGAATATCCATCTTGGTGATCAGTTTTGCAAACAAACTGTCCTCTTGATGTAACAGCGCAACGATCAGATGCTCCTGATCAATTTCCTGGTTTCCATATTGATACGCAAGCTTTTCACAATCCTGAACTGCCTGCATTGATTTCTGTGTAAATTTATTAATATTCATAGCCCCTCCTTATCTGCCACTGCACGACATCATTCGGTATATTTTGTCTATGATGTCTTGAGAACAATCGCTTAGTGGCTGCGAGTTATGTATGTTTCATTTGTTCTATAAAGAGTATAACATAATTTTTAAATCTGTCAAGCACTTTTTTATTTTTTTTGCAAAAAAATTCGCCCTATCAAGAAGATAAGACGAATTTTGCTTTTATTTAATTTCCATAAATTGTTTGATGCAGACGATTGATTGTTGCCTCAAAATCTGGAACAAGCTCCTCACCTAAATTTGAATACAGACCATCATATGGTATACGATCCGTCTGAATATCATAATTTATATAGGAAGGTGCGTTAGCAATCAAGTTTGTCAATGTTGCCGCATCAATATTGTGAGTAATAAGCGGAAGCATATTATTTACAACAGCGAGCAAAGTTGTTGCATCCAGAGATCTTGCTTTTTGCATCAGCTGTACAAGAATCTCTCTCTGTCTTGAAGTACGGCCATAATCGGAATGCTCATTTCCACGGCTTGTATAACGGATTCTTGCAAATCCAACTGCCTGATTTCCATTCAGATGTGTAATTCCACCACCTGTAACATAGTAATCAGAAGCATTTAATCCCTGAAGTCCGCACTGTTCATCCAGATACATATTGATATAACCAGCCTCCTGTGTCGAAACTTCCAGATCAACACCACCTACAAGATCTATGATATTAGCCATCGAACTAAAATCAACTGAAGCATAATTATCAATATCAACTCGATAATTACTTTCGATTGTAGAAACAAGAAGCGGACCACCGCCAACTGCATAGGCACTGTTTAGCTTTCTTATACCAACATTTGGAATGTTAGCATACAAATCTCGCATAAAGCTTGTCATATAAATTGTCTTTGTCTGCGAATTGATGGAAGCTAAGATCATGGAATCAGAATTTCCATACCATCCATTTCTAGTATCAGAGCCAATCAGCAGGATATTATAAACATCGCCATTAGAAGCAATATCAATATTTTGACCTACATTTACTTCCTTAGCAAAAGCTGCTGCTGCCTCTGAATCCAATGTCTCCATCTCAGTAAAGCCTTCCACATCATCTTCATCTGCTGTTAGCAAACCATAATTAATGGTAACTTCACTATCATCTACATAATTCGTTTTTCCAAGATAATGCTTTAATCCAAAATAAAATACACAAAGTCCCGCAAAAACAATAATCAACAATACAAGCACCACAATTAAAAGCGGTGTCTTGGCCGACTTCTTCTTTCCCTTGGCCATACCGGGTTCTCCTCTCTGTCTTCCAGACTCTAAAGCCCATCCTATTACAGACAAACTCTTGTCCTAATTTGATTTATGGCTATTGTTTAACCACACAATCTTTAATAGTATAGCATATTTTAGACAAATTACCAGACCTTTTTTTACAAAATCTTTGCCTGAACTGACCTTTTTTGTTGGTAATTCATTCTATAATGTTGAGGTCAAAATTTCTGACCTTTTGACCCTGATATCATTCTATCAAGATATAAAATCATGATTAGGGCATTCTTTATCATAAAACTGTTCCATTACACTGCTTATCGATGCCGTAATTTTCTCATCCATACAGCCTGTGTTTACTCCATTTTGAATAGCACGCGAAAAAGCAGCTATCTCATAGCGAAGCCCTTCTCCTTCCAACTTATAAAAATAACGTCTGTTCTGTGTAAAGTCCTCATAACGAACTTCAAAATAATCTGTTTTCCACCACGGTGACGGTACATAAATATATCCTTTTGTCCCTGTTATGATAAGCTCACCTTCTGACTTTACACCGATTCCTGTTTTAACAGATGCTGCTGCATTTGCGTACAAAAAATTTATCTTTGAAAAAAGATCTTGATCATTTTTTGTCTGATATGTCACCATATCACATTTTTTATAATCTGTTCCCAAAATTGAAAATACAGACAATAATCCAAATGGTCCCCATACTGCCATACTGCCAAAGCCACCCTTTTGGTAACCTACAGGCGGCGGCGTCGTCTGTGTACAGGTTGCTTCAACTGCCTTGATATTTCCAACCTCTCCACTCTTTGCCATAAGAACAAGACGGTTAAATGCCATAAAATATGCGGTTTTAATAGCTTCTAAGAAAACACAGCCTTTTTCTTTTGCAAGTCTTGTCAGAAAAAGTGCACCCTCTTTTTCTAGTGCCACTGGTGATTCGCAAAGAACATGTTTTTTTTGCTCTAATGCCTTTTGGCTGTACCAAGCCCGTTTATCCGGCGATGTTACCACATAGACTGCATCACTCTCATCAAGCAATTCCTGCAGCGTTTCATAAACTGTAAGGCTTCCTGCATACTTTTTTTCATGTAATAACAAACCTTCTGACAATTGTTCTTGCTTTATTGGCGGCTGAAAAATCCCCGACAGCTCTACATTTCCTACATACCTGGATTCCTGAATAAATTTTTCAACCATCGGCTCATAGCCAATAATACCAAGACGTATACCACTATTTTCCTGACGAAGCTTTGTACTGGAAATATTAGCAGTGCGCGGAAGATAAACCACCTCACAATATTCCTTCAAGTAATCAAATTTGCCTTCCCAATCTGAACCAATTGCAAAAACATCAATATGATATCGACGAATATCATCTATTTTTTGACCAATGTACTCCTCTGGTATAACCTCATCTGCAAGTCCTGTATCTTTTACTGCCTGAATACGCTCCATCAAAGACTGCTGAACATTCAGTTTTCCTCTGCTGATATCAAAACTATCTGTTGTCACACCCACAATTAAATAGTCTCCCAGCGCCTTCGCACGTTTGAGCAGGTTTATATGGCCATAATGCAGCAGATCAAACGTACCATACGTAATGACTTTTTTCAAATCGTTCTCCTTGTACTCGTATTTTTCTATTACCATTCAAACGTCTGCCAAATCTATATTATGCTCTTTCGTCGATCTCAAAAAATGCAGTCAGGAAACGTTCCATTGCCTCTTTTGAGCCAACTGAAATACGCAGATATTTTTTCAGCATTTCATTGCCATATGATTTTACTAAAATTTTTTTTTCTGTCTCTAATTTCTGCGCAACCTCGGTCGCCTGATGTTTTGGTGTCACGAAAATAAAATTTCCACGGCAGTCTCTTGTCTCGTATCCATGCTTTGTTAGTTCTGCAAGAGTATATGCCTTTCCCTCTTTTTCCGTTTCTATTAGCTGCTCAATCATATCTGGATGATCTAAAATGCGTTCTGCAAACAATAGCGCAATCGCATTTGCATCAAATGTCAGCTTCGCATTTTTCACATAATGAATAATCTGAGGATTGCTGATTACAACGCCAAGACGACATGCAGCAATCGAAAACAACTTTGAAAATGTACGCAAAAGCACAACATTTTCTTCATTCAGTGCATATTTTAAGAAAGTATTTGGATAAAAATAATGATACGCTTCATCAATAATAACGATTGCACCGACTTTCTTTGTTTTTTCGATTACCTTTTCCAATTCATCTTCAGTGTAAACATTGCCGATCGGATTGTTTGGATTTAATAGCACTACAATTCTAGTATTTTCTGTAATGGCATCTAAAATTTTATCAATCGAAATCGTCATATCCGGCTCATATGCAACTGGAACATGATGAAGGCCAAGAATGCTGCAGTTTACCCAATACATTTCAAAGCTTGGTGCAACTGTGACAACATCTTTTCCTTTTTCACCAAATGTCTCTAACAGATAACGTATTCCCATATCAGAACCATTTACTGCTACTACATTTTCATATGATGCGCCAATATAGGCTGCATACTTATTCAAGAAGCGATCCGGCTCTGGATATATCGAAAGAAATTCTGGTGTAATCTCTTTTAATACGCTGTCTACAAATTTCTTTGGCAGTCCCTCCGGATTTTCATTCATATCATAGCGCAGATAATCATAACGGCCCTGCTGCGGAAAAACGCGATTTGTATTTTTAATATGTTCATCTACATAATACATAATTTGAAAACCATCCTCTCATAATGTAACAATTTTTTCTCTTATTTTTATTGTACTACAGATAATCAAAACATACAATAAGAAAAATCATCATGAATCCCACCTTCTTTACATATCAGTTATTAAAAAGGTATCAGGTGTCCTTCCATGTTCAATTTTCAAAAAGGTGTCTTTCATCCATTTTCTTTCAAAACTCTTTTAATTTCTGCTGCTTTTTTGCTTCTTCTGCTTACCGCTTTTACACTGCCTGCCGCTGTAATGGTCAGCACTACCCAAGGTTCACGAGAACTTCCTATTTATTGTGTTCAGACTGATCAAAAGAAAATTGCGCTTACATTTGACGCAGCCTGGGGCAATGAAGATACAGCTGATCTTTTGTCAATTCTGGCACGAAATCAAATTCATGCTACCTTTTTCTTAACAGGAAGCTGGGTAGATACATATCCTGATGATGTCAAGGCAATTGCTGCTGCCGGGCACGATATAGGAAATCATTCACAGACACATCCAGAGATGAGCACACTTTCAAAAGAACAGATCCGCGATGAGTTAATGCAGGTACATAAAAATGTAAAGGAGCTGACTGGTCAAAATATGTGCTTTTTCAGACCACCTTACGGCGACTACAACAATCTTTTAATACAAACAGCAACAGAATGTGGATATCTTAGTATTCAGTGGGATATTGACAGCTTAGATTGGAAAGACTACGGTGTTCAATCTATCATTGATAGAACTGCATTAAATCCTGAGCTTTCAAACGGATCTATCATTTTGATGCATAATGGTGCTAAATATACAAAAGATGCACTTGAAACTGTTATTTCAACACTTCAGTCAAAGGGTTATGAATTTGTAACACTGTCTGAGCTTGTTTATAAAGATCATTTTCACATGGATCCTTCTGGCAAACAAATTCCTGATTAATTACATCTTTTTTCCACTTTTTTCAATAATTATGCTATACTGAAAACAAAATTTAAATGCTTCAGAAAAGGAGATTTTATGAGTACACTAACGAAATTAAAAGAAAACATTGAATCCGTGATCGTTGGAAAGGGAAAGGTGATCGATATGGTCATGACTTCCTTAATTGCCGGCGGTCATATTCTATTGGAGGACGTTCCTGGAACGGGCAAGACAGTTATGGCTAAGTCACTTGCCCGCTCTTTGGATGCCTCCTTTTCCCGTGTACAGTTTACACCAGATTTGCTGCCATCTGATGTAACTGGATTAAACTATTACAATCAGAAGCAGGGTGAGTTCGTATTTAAATCAGGCCCTGTTTTCTGCAATATTTTATTGGCAGACGAAATTAACCGCGCTACACCAAGAACACAATCTGCACTTTTAGAATGCATGGAGGAGCGTCAAGTTACTGTAGACGGAAAGACCAGACCCCTTCCTGCTCCTTTTATTGTTATCGCAACACAAAATCCTGTTGAGACAACTGGAACATTTCCTCTGCCTGAGGCACAGCTTGACCGTTTCTTCATGAAGCTTTCTATGGGACTTCCATCTAAAGAAGAGGAGCTTTCTATCCTGACGCGTTTTGAACATGCCCAGCCGCTTGCTGAACTGTCTGCTGTATGCACTACTGAGGAAATTGTTGCAGCACAAAAGGATTATAAAAAAGTTTTTGTTCATCCGCTTCTGCTTGATTACATGACAGAGCTTTCACAGCAAAGCAGACGTCATCCTTATGTAGTTACTGGAGTAAGCCCACGAGGAACACTTGCACTTTTGAACGCATCAAAGGCGTATGCCTTTTTACATGAACGAAGCTTTGTCGTTCCAGAAGATATAAAGGCAGTAGCAGTCTTTGTTCTCGCACACCGACTTGTCTTAAGCCGCGGCGTTGGCAGCCAGTCAACAGGTACTGAAATTATTGAAAAGCTACTGTCTGATGTTGCCGTTCCTACTGAAAACTGGGGAAAACACGAATAAGACTGAGGATTTGCCATGAAAATACTTCTTTTATTAGCCGCAGCAGGTCTTTTATACATATTGCAGGATTGGATCTACAAAACTTTGTGGGACAAAAATCTCTCTGTTTCAATCCACTTTCAAGATAAGGCAGTCCTAGAAGGCGAACAAGCCACATTGACAGAAGTTATTGAAAACAGGAAGCTTCTCCCGCTTGCCTACCTCAACGTCAAGTTTCAGGTTAGCCGCAATCTTGTATTTCAAAATATGGAAAATACAAGCGTTTCTGATTTCAACTATAAAAACGATGTTTTTTCTGTTTTGTTTCACCAGAGAATACGAAGAACGCTTGTCTTCTCCTGTCAAAAGCGCGGATACTATGAGATTACACAATCTGATATCATCTCATCCAATCTACTTATGACAAGTGAATATATCAGCACATTGAATCAAAATACCTATTTATATGTTTATCCTAGATATCTAAATATTGATTGTCTTGACGTACCGTTTCGAAAAATGATAGGAACCATGACTAGCCGCCAATTTTTATATGAGGATCCTTTTGAGTTTCGCGGCATACGAGATTACACATCTACTGACCCGATGAATAGCGTAAACTGGACTGCCAGTGCACGAACTGGTGAGCTTATGGTTAATGTTCACGACTCTACATCTTCTCAGGAAGCCATTATTATTTTAAATCTGGAAACAGAAACTGTATGGGTATATGAACAGCTTCACGAAATCGCAATCCGGCTTGCCGCATCAATCAGCTACTACTTCCTTAATACTGGTGTTCCCACCAGAATGATATGCAATGGAAGTGACTGTATTACTGATCAGGTTGCCGTAATTCCTACTGGAAGTGGTCTTCGTCATGTGAATGCTATTGCTGAGGTTCTTGCAAGAATCGATCTTACACGAACAGTTGTATCCTGTACAGACCAACTGCATGAACTCACAAATAAAATGACAAACTCGACTTCTGCTCCGCTTTATATCATGATCTCTAACTCAATGAGCAATTCCCTGCAGGATGCATTTGAACAGCTGATCAAAACTGGCAGCAGCGCTATGTGGATTGCACCTCTCTACGAGGACATGGAGCTTCGCGTACGGGAAATACCAAATATGGACATTATACGATGGGAGGTAAACAAATATGAGAATTAAGCTTCAGGCTCTGACAGAGCATATCCATGGATTTTTGTTAATTCTTGGAATTACTGCATTTCTCTCCTGTCTTATTTTTCCTTCTCATTATTTATTCTACTTTTTTCACAGTTTTCTTTTGCTGATTCCATTTGCAGTTACTGCTTATGGCCAGGAAAAAATCAAACATTTTGTCAGCTATTTCATTATTGGTATTGCATGTGCCATTTTGCTGTTTTTTATTGGAAGCAACTTTTGGGAGAAACTGTACTTTTTGATTCTTTCAGTAGCTATCATGCTAATCCGTATTCCTTCCCGTCTTCAAAAAACAGACGACTATGAAATTGTGGATGAAAACGTAATTGAATCAGGTGGTCTTTTTGATTCGCCAAGTGCCGGCTTTTTAGGGTATTTTGTTCTTCTCTTTTTTATCGCCTTGCTGCTAAAACGAAATGATCTTCAAACAATACTCTACTGGATTACATTTGCCTGGCTGACTGATTTTCTTATATACACGAATTTAAAAAGCCTTAATCGCTATCTTTACAGTAGACGCAATATAGCAAACCTTCCCGGCAAGCAGATTATTTCTACAAACCGTGCACTCATGATTGCCTTTTCAATACTGGCTCTTGTGGTCATGCTTGTTGTTCCACTTCTTCCACTAGATCATATTGTTTATTCCATCGGCATCGCTATACGTGATTTTTTGCGATGGATTTTCTCTCATTTCTCCAGTGAAGAACAGACAGTCGTAGAAACAGCAGCTGAGTCACTTGCCACCTCTGGGCAATCTGCTATGTTTGGCGATGTTAAACCTACACCTGCCTGGCTTAAAATGCTTTATGATATTTTATTTGCTGCCATTTTATTTGTTGTCAGTGCAGGTGCACTTGTAGGAATTGGCTATACAATACTGATGCTTGTACATCGTTTCTACAAGCCATCTGCAGTAACTGGCGATATACAGGAATTTATTAATGAAGAAACAGAATCTACTTTTCTTCAGGATTCTGAAAAAAAGGAACGTGATTCTCTTTTTTCTATGCTGTTTAATCCGAATACCACGATTCGAAAGAAATTTAAAAAGCAGATTCAGCAGGGAAGCCATTTAAACAAAAAGGCTGGCAATTCCATTCCTGTATCACTGACTCCTCTGGAGCTTGAACAGTATGCAAAACTACCAGATGATGAGCGCACACATCTTCTGCATGCCCTTTATGAAAAAGCGCGATATTCAAAAGACGGATGCACAAAAGAAGATGTTGCTTCATTTAAGAAATCATAACACTATAGTGAAAAGCATAGATAAAACGTCAGGAGCTATTGTATTTCCATTGCTTCCTGACGTTTTATATTGCTAATATTTTATTGTTGCTCCAGATTACATACCAATACACTCTTTAATGTATGAAAGAAATGTTTTTACAATAATAACAAACCAATTCAATTCAATCTGCTGTTTATCTGATTGCACTGGTAGTGTTGCATCTGCCTCTGATGGCATTTCTGATTGTAGTGGCATTTTTACTTCTGGTTCCGACTGTGCCGTAAAAACTGTCGGCTGTGCATGATCCTCTTCAATCATAATTGCCTTCTCTTCCAATATCGCTGCTGCCTTCTGATTATCTACATCTGGTTCTACAAGAACAGATGCATATGTCTTTCCACTATCGTTATTCAAATCATGGCTCCAATTCAACACACCATTTTCTACATAATAACACTCTCCATTATACTGACATGGACCAGTATAATTCCAGTTTACCTGACCATTCTTAATGTAATACCATACTTTGCTGTGGAAACACAATCCGGTGTAAGACCAATCTAATAAACCATTTTTTATATAATACCAAGCACCATCATGTAAGCACAATCCAGTATATAACCAGTCAACAACACCTGCTCTCACATAGTACCAACTGCCCTCGTAATAGGTCAATCCTGTATAATTCCAGTTCACCTCTGCTCGCTCTACATAATACCAGCTTCCACTATTGCTTACAAGTCCTATATAATTTTCCTCTAACGCTCCATTCTGATAATACTTCCATTTTCCATCACGAAGAAGCAAACCTGTATAGCCATTTTGTGTATTCTGGTCAAGTGGCACATACGTTCCTTCAAGTGCAAAATCTCCATCCGCATCATATACATAAACATGTGTAATATAGGTTCCATACTCATTTTTATGATCTGACGTACGGATATAACATGTTGCAGTATTCTGTGAAACACTTGCCTGATGCCAAACTAAATCATCCTGACCATTTGCCTCTGTCCATGTCGGCATCAGCACTTTCGATATTCCTCTTGAAGCCTCAATCTGAGCTGTTACACGATATCCAGTACTGCTCACTTCTGATACTGTAATCTTAACAATTTTTGGCATTTTAGAAGGTGTATTCGTAATAACACGATACATACTAAACTGTCCAGCGTAATCCCATATATACACATCATTAATATATGGGCCTCCCTTTTTATCTTTTGCCGGAAGATCAATGTATCCTGACTTTGTTGATGGATTATAATTTATATCTCTCCAAACAAGATCATCCTGACCATTTTCTGCTGTCCATGTTGCAACACGAATCGCATTTACGCCAAAAAATGTACTGTACTGAAACGAAATTCGATAATGATCGGTACTTGTCTGTGTACATGAAGCTGTAATTTGCGGTTTTCCGCTTTCTCGCTCCAAATCCTCTGGAATCTGAACATCAAGTGTTCGCGTTACGCAATTTCCTGCTTTATCATACAAATAAATAACAGAATGATACGTTCCACTTTTATTTTGATGAGCAGATGTCATTACATATGCCATTACACTTGATCCATTGACCGTCATATTCGTTGTCACTGCAGCGCCTAAGCCAAGTTTGTCTGTCCATGTTTTCATCTCTGCCTTTGACACACCAAGCGGACAATCAAAATTTGCATTCACCTGATATCCCAAAGCACTAACTTCCGTTACAGATGCTGATGTAATCTTAGGAACTGGCGTAGGAACAGATGCTGTTAATGCATACAGCTTTTTTGTTCCCCTATTATCAGTAACATACGCATGACAATTGTATTCACCTCTATAATTTCCATGATTTGAAATATTTACGCGAACACTTGCCCGTCCATTTACAAACTGAAGCGGATACCAGATAAGAGTCTTTGCCTGTCCTGCGGTACTGCTCCATACTGCTACAGAAGAATTTCCAGAAAGACCATAATCACTGGCTGCTTCTACTGTAAGTGTAAATCCATTATAAGAAATATCTGTTGTATAAACATTGTAAATAACAAGTGCCTCTGCTGCACCCTTCACAGTAACACTAACTAGCACTGGCTTTGAAGCTACATTGTCCGTATCATATGCAACAATTCGAACACCATATGCACCTGTTCTCCATCCAAACTCAGAAATTGAGAAACTGCACTGAGAATATCCACCAGAAATGCTTCCCTGCTTTGTAACTGTTTTCTCTGTGCTAAATGCAATATTCCATGCACTATATTCTACTCTTGCAACCGGCTTTGTTCCGCTCATCTTGCAGTATGCTGTAAATGCATCTTGAGTTACTCCTGTGTATCCCGATTCTGTAATTGTAAGTGACGGTGCTGATGTTGTACTTATACTACTGCTTTGGCATACATTCTGAATTGTAAAGCTTCCATTCTGCCATTTTTCAGTTCCATCCTGCTGCACCCAAATCTGAATCTTAGAAACATTGCTTTTTCCCTTCCAGTTTCCAAGATCAGCATATATCATCTGATTTACATTCTTTTTCAGTGCAAGCTCCGTTTCAAGTGTGTCCTGACCGCTTGTAAAACGCATGCGCACTCTCAAATTTTGATTATCTCCAGCCGTTCCTGAAATATTAAAACAAAAATAACGCTGTGAAGAAAAATCAACATTTCCTGTTCGTGCAATTCCTGCATATGTGAATGGACTGTTTGCTCCTGCATTTACGGCAATCTTCTGGCTATCTGCACTGCAGGAAGTTAATCCATACTCACCATACCAGCCATTCATAAGAGTCGTTCCAACATTACATGACGCGGCATATCCGCCGGTACCTAAATCTGCACTCCTGTTTTTTGACGCCATTACAGAACCATATACAGATGAAAATGACGGCAATCCAACAAGCGATGCAAGTGAATCTGTATACGCAAATGATTGATCTGTATCAATGTATTTCCACACAGTCCACGCAGGCTTCTTTGCAAATGTACACCATGCCTTATTTTCATCATTATACCAAAGGCCCTGATGTATTCCCGCATCTGCCTCCGGCTTCGCATCTACTTCTCTCATTGCAATAAATGCATCAATATAAGGGTTAGCTTCAGTCACATAATACGCATAAGCAAGTGCCGCTGCCTGCTTCCACTCTACATTTCCCTGGTTAAACGAATGTGATGTATATCCCTGCTCAGACAATATCACATGCTTTACGGAGCCATCTGGATTTCGCAATCCATTTTTACACAGATATCCAGTTAAAACTGAAATATTCTCCATTGAAATAAAAATCGCATTTTCATTAAAGGTTGCATTATCATTCCACCACTCTGCCTCCGTAAGCGGATTTCCATAGGGATGGAAGGCTACTCCCCACTCAATATCTCCCTCTGCCTTCATATAGGTGTTTACATAGTCAATTAGCTCTTTTCCATCATAACGTGTTCCTCCAGACACACCATGCCAATACATGTCTAACGACATAAAAACTCGCGCATGTGCACAGCTACTTTTCACTGCCTGACTTGTAATTCTCATCATATTGGTATAAATGTATGCATAATCCGGCGCAGACTGGTGACCTGTGTAATTCCACGAAGTATCTGCATTAACTTCATTTCCAACTGTCCAGCTTGCAATATGTCCATATGCATGATCACTTCTGCCATATCGTTCACCAAGAAAATGAATTGCTGCTGAAATACATTCAATTCCTTCCTTTGAGACAACGTTCCATCCATGATATGCACCAATTGATGCATTTGCACCAGGATAGCCAAAGCTATGTGGATTTTGATCTGGCTGCCATAATAAAATCGCATTCACAATAATATTATTTCGGTCGTACATAAGAAGTGTTTGATCTAACTTAGCAATACAATTTGACGAATACTGATATGTTTTCCCATTATATGTATAGGAATATCCGCTGCCATTAATTAGCTCATTCATTATAATATTTACATTTGTATAACTAAGGCCTAATTCTTCAATATCTGTTCCAAAAACAGTATCTGTGAGGAGCCCTTTTTTGCTTCTTGCCTGCGGATATGATGACTGATTTTCTGCCAATGCTTCTGGATTTGTAATAAAGCATCCATCACTCAATGCCTGGTACGTACCATCCCTAAATTTCATTCCAACAAAAAATTTAGAATACAACTTTGACTGTGCTGTATTATTATTCAGCGGAACAGAAAATTCAAACGTATCTTCTTTTTTCACATCTGCAATCGGACTGCCTGTAATGTCTTTTTGATACATCGGCTCCTCAAACAGATACAATTTCTCATCTGCTGTCTTAAACTTATGGTTAAGCTTTCCCTTGACAATGACTTGACTTCCCTCTATCCGACATGATAAAATTTGAATAATCTGAGTCACATCTCCAAGATCTAAAAAGTCAATTCCATATTCAAACTCGGTAGTTTCCTCTTCTATTTCCTCAGTTGACTCCTCTTCTGTCATTTCTTCCGATGATACTTCCTCAGAAGATTCTTCTGCAAATATATTTTCTCCAGATGATTCTTCAGGAGATTCTTCTACTGTCGTTTCAATAGCTGTTTCAGTTATTGTTTCACTTACATCTTCTCCTACTGTTGTTTCTTCATGTTCAGAAGCTGTTTCTATCGTTGACTCAGTCTCTAACGATGTACTTTCCGGTTGTGTACTCTCTGGCTGTATGCTTTCCGACTGTGGACTTTCTGTTATTGCTGCTGAAGTTTCTAGCTGTGGACTAGTCTCAGTCTGCACTTCGATTTTCTCTTGCGTCTGATTCTCTTCCTGATACAAGCTAATGTCGGTTGTGCTCATTTCTTCTGCTGCTGGTATTGTTTTTACTCCAGCAAAGCTTCCCACTACAGAAAGTGAAACAGCCATAAGAAGTGCACTTATTCTTGTTTTTAACTGCTGCCTTCTCATTTATTTCTCCCATTTTTTAAAAGAATAGGCAGGTTACTACCTGCCCATTCAATTATACTAGTTTTATTCTGTTATGTGTAGACAAATTTTGCTGTCTGCAATACCAATTTTGCTGTTTTGAGGTTCATCACAGCAAACTTCCCAGCGAATAACATTAATATTCTCCAAGATACCTTGATGGTTAGAATGTTCTACTGTTTTGATTTTAAATTCACCCTTGCGTCCCTCTGCATGTAAAATAACACAATGCTTTTCTCCATGAATTACGACACTATCATTTTCAACACTTACAGGCAGTCTGGTAACAAGATTTTCATGAACTTCAACACCCGGTCTGCACTGAATATAATCACATACAGTAAGTTTTCCCGTATTTTCATCTAGCCAAATCTCACGGTATACCTTCTGTGCTTCAATTCCATATGCCTTTGCAAATGAAATCAAAATATTACGATCTTTCGTTAATTCAAATCTGTCGGCACAATATTCCTTTCCTGCCTTTTGATCAACATCTCCAATGATCGGAATATTGTGGCTTTCGCCTCTATTACAGAAAACCTCATAACGTTTTTCAGAAAAATAATCCTTTGTATATTCTCCAGCGCCTAAATCATCCAAAAAGGCTTCTCCGTCTACCAGGTAATGAAAACTTCCAACATCATTATGATTATGTGGTTCACCATTATTTCCACCCTTTGCAATAACAGCTGTTTGTTTTGCACCTCTTAAAATACACCACTGCGCATCCTGTAAAACACAAGCACCGCTTTGTTCTAACGGCTTTGGTTCTTCTGCCTTTTTATTCTGTACATCGTCTAAATAGCGATGCGTCCAATACCAGCTCCAGTAAATGCCAATCCATCTCCAACAGCTGTCTCCATCCAGCTTTTGTACATATGATGTATCTGGGAAACGAATATCACTGTACTGATCTGCCAGACAACATGTAAGTCCCATCGGATATGTTCCTCTTGAATCACCATCTGAAAAGCTGACAGTACGACCACCGGCAAAATAACACTTCTGTTGAAAATGAGCTATCGCATTTACCTTTTCAGATGCCATAAGATCCTTTGATGGATCGTATTCTCTTTGTGCTAATGCAAATAATGTAAAATACGTAAAACCATATACCCAATAACCAAGGCCCTCCTGACATGCACCATCCATGCCAAAGCCTTCTAAATAATAATTTTCCAGTGCATAATTAAGTCGTTCTAACAGTTTTTTCTTTTCTGTTCCTTCCTTCATAAGAAGAAGAGCTGCACTTCCCACATTACCACAGCAAACAGCATTCCAATTATTCGTTGCCTGTTCCCAGCTTGCATATGGCACCTTCGACTCTATAAATGGCTTAAGAATACGAGCCTTCACTTCGTTTTGCGCAAGCGCAATCACATCTTCTGAAAGCTCATCCTTTAAAAGAGTTATAATATGTGCAAGTGTCTGACCTGTTTCACTTGCAAAAAGATCGATTACACCTCTCCAATTAGGATTTTCCTTTCTTTTCACGTGTGCCGGAAGTGCCCAACACTCCTCTGCACAAATTTCTCGTATTACTTCTTCTAACTTTTGAATATCTTCTTTTTCACGCCATATCACACTTGCAAGACCAAGTACTGATAAAAACTTTCTTCTTCCAAAGTATACAGCCTCATAGCGTATACGGTTTCCATTTGTTTCAAATTCGCTAAAAAGTTCCTCTGTCGGCTGTGGCATGCACTCATTTCTTAACTGATCTGCCAGTTTTCGAACTTCCTTTTCATATTGTGCCACATATTCCTTTATCTGATTCTGCATCTCCATATTGATTTTCTCCTTTCATCCCTTTCGTCTGATGCATAATAATTTTTCTTTTTAACAGATTTTTCGCCATTTTTACCGAAATATCTATTAACATTATACCTCTTTTTCTCGAATCTGTACAGTATTTTTTTACTAGAATTCAGGTTACAGTTCACATTACGCGTGAATTATAACGACTTCAGAAAATCTGCGTCTGAAGATTTCTAAAAACACCATACAAATCAAGCGTTCCAAATCCCCATTCCCTATTAGGATATGTTCTCGATGAATCTCTTTTTGCACCTCTTATAAAATACGTCTTTACGTCTGTACTGCTAAAATAGTGAATCCCACTTTCTCTTGTCCACTGACAAAATAATGCCGCTGCACCCGCCATATGTGCTGCTGCGACACTTGAACCACTTCTTTGCACACGACGAAGTTCATTTCCCACACCTGATAATGACGATGTAAAGCCTTCAATTCCAACGCCAGGCGCCGCCAAATCCGGACAAATCCTTCCATCTGTAGTATAGCCACGCCCTGAATACAAGTAAACACTATTATTTTGATAATTGTAATTGCTGACTGAAATCACATTTGCTGCATCAGACGGCGAAGTAAGCGTTATAAATTCTGAAGGACGAAGGAATACAGTATCCTGCCTCAAAAATGATTCTATCGGAAGCCACATATGATAATGACCTGTTATAAAAAGATCATTATATACACGTACTGTCCAGACACCTGGTGTAATATTAATAAAACGAAGCAGTGCAAGAAACTCACCTGTTCCCGTAACAGAGAGTCTGTAAGAAACCTCTACTCTTGTCTGTGCCAGTGCAAAATTTAAAATTTCAATGCGCCCTGGCCTCACATATATTCTTGGAATTACTTCTCCATTCGGAGAACGTATCGCAATTGAATATGTTTCTGGTGCACTTGCCCACAATTCAAGAAAGAAGCCATTCTCTCCCTCTGCCACACGGATCTCTACATCCTCATATCCGCTTTCTGATGAAATTTGTCCTTCAAAATGATGACCTCTTGATGTCTCATTTCCTGTTCCTGCCACAATTGTGATGCCAACTGAACTTCCAAGCTCTTCAAGCATTCTTGCAAGCGGCAAGCCGCCTCGATGTGATCCAGCATTCGTTCCCAGTCCCAGACAAATCACAAGTGGCTGTTGACGCTTCTTTGCCAGCGATACAAGATAAAGAACACCTGCCATAATATCATTTTCCTGATAGGCCACCGCATCCTCTTTAATCTGATAATAAGCTCGCAAACGATTCTTAGCAGGCTTTAACTTTACCATTGCAATATCTGCTTTTGGCGCTGCACCAGTAAAGCTTCCATCTGGCAGCTCATTTCCTGCCGCTATAGAAGCCAAAAAAGTTCCATGCCCATTTTCATCCCTTGACGAAATTCCTTCATAAGCATCTGCCATTTTTACTGCTGCGTTTAACTGCTCATGCGTAAATTCGCTTCCATATAAAAATCCTTCCGGCGTTCTTGTAATGTTCTCTGGCGTCTCTGGAAGCTCTGGCTGCGCAGGCAGTCTGATTGGGCTTCCGGCCGGTATTGTCTGATCCCAGATTGCTGTTACTCTAGTTGTTCCATCTTGTTTTAGAAAAATGGAACCTGCATAATCAATTCCCGTATCCACAAATCCAATCAAAACACCACTTCCATCAAGCTTAAGATATGGATTTTCCCTTACCTGCAAAATACCAGATGATTCCATACTTCCTGTATCCTGCAAACCAAACAGCTTTGGAATGTTATAATAGCCATAGACAGTTCCATCTTCATATCCATCCGAAAGCTTCAGGTAAAGAGATGCAAACCTAGCACCTAATGGTTGTTTGCAATCAAGCGTATACTTTGACTCAATAAGACTTCGATTCCCAATAAAATCAATATATTCCTCTGAATAAATCTGATCCTGACAGTTCAAAAAAGACTCCCTAAAACAAATCTCGTCATACTAGCATATGTACGTTATGATTGTTTTAGAAAGTCTTTTTATTATTTTGTTAAATCATGTACCACTTAATCTCATTCGGCGCCATTTCCAACTCAAAGCTGCTTTTGTCACCGCGGTAAACAGTAGTCTTCTGTGGCTCATAAGTATTATTCACCACGCAGAATTTTCCATTCTTTACATAAGCATGGACTTCTACATTAAAGTTTGTGCTAAACCACTGATTTAAAACAGCCTCACCATGCGCACTCCACAAAATGCTTCGATATAAGATACGGCTGTTCTCAAAATTATATGGCAGACCGCTAATATATACGCTTCGACCCTTACCAAACTCATTTACAGCCATCTGTACTTCCTTTTCACGCTGTACAAGAATTTCTGTACCGGCATATGCGTACATACTCTTCTTTCCCTCTCCAAAGTCTACCGGCTTTGTTGTATCGGCAAGAATGAAATGATCCTGATGTTCTTCCCAGTTATACTTATCGTAATTCAAAGTAAATCCTGTCTCTTTCTCAACACCAATCAAATCCGCCAGCTGTAAGAAATGACCCTGGAATTGATGACCAGATGGTTCACCAACACCAATAAATCCACCTCCATTGTAAACAAATTCACGAATTGCAGATGAGATTTTGGGATTTTCCCAAATACTTCCACCAGTATGAGCTGTGTCACCATCTCCAACATTGATAATAACATCAATATCCTTTAATATATGCGGATTTTGAAGAATATCATCAAATGAAATGAAGCAAACATCAAATGGTGCTCCGCTAAGTGCCTCAATAATTCCAGCATAGCTATAATTTTGCTTCTGATACAGCGCATGATGTACCATATGACATCCCCAGCTACGAATCTTGCCCCAACTATTGAGCACTGCCACCTTTTTCACGCAATATGGTGTCGTTCCCTTTGCATTTTCATATAACTCACGAAACTCATTACATACATCCTCAACATACTGTAAAAATTCAGGGAAATCGAGTGTCAGTTTTAAGTAGCCGCCATATCCGATGCGATCAATCGGTTTTCTTAAAATAGCACGTCTTGCTGTAATCCAGTTTTCCTTTGCTTCCTTCACTGGATCTCCATTCTCATGGAATGTATCTGGGAAGAAGTAAGGCAGGAAACGGCCTTCTGTATATTTTACGCCCTTAATATCAGAAATCAGACGCAATGTACTTCCATTTCCAACGCTTCCTACAACTGCATCGAGTCCAATTGTAGCAAACTCTTCCATAAACGGTTCTGTTCCAATCCAATGATCGCCTAAAAACATCATGGCTTCTTTACCGCACTCGTGAGTAATATCTACCATTTCCTTTGCCAGCTTTGCTACTTCTCTGCGCTGGAATGCCTGGAAATCTTTAAATTCCTTGCTCGGAACGCGATACTGGTTATTATAATATCCCTGATCGATTATATACTCCGGACGGAATGGATAACCCACCTCTTTTTCAAACTGCTCTAAAATATAAGGACTGACTGATGCAGAATAACCATACCAATCCACATATTTTTCTCTCTTTAACTCGTCAAACATAAGAGTAAACTGATGGAAAAATGTTGTATAACGAATAACATTCACATATGGATGTTCTTCACAATACTTGCGAAGACGCTCTAATGAATACTTATGTGTCTTTGGCTGGCGCACATCAAAAGTAATCTGATGCTCAAAATCCTTCCATTCATTTGTTACTGCATTATACATATGAACTGGGTCCCAGATAATATATGCTAAAAAGCTAACCGTATATTCATGGAATGGCACAGCGTCGCAGATCACCACATAGCCAGTCTCTTCCTGATAATTCCAATTCGTTGTCGGCACGATCTCACCTGTTGAACGATCAATAACTTCCCACCATCTTTTGATATCATCTCTTGTATTGACCTTCATCAGTTCATCTGATATTCCCTTCATAAGCGGGATGGAAAGTTCTTTGTCAACCGCTGTATAAAAGGCTGTCATCACATAGCACTGCTGCACCTCATCTGGATTTGCCTTTGCCCACTCATTATCTTTTCTTGTTGTATAATAAGTCGCATAAATTTTTGCACCCGTTTTTGTCAATTCCTCTGGAAATTCAGTTCCATCACAGTCACGTATTGCATCCGCTCCCCAGCGTTTCATTAGTTCAATTGTTTCTGGTACAACGTCTAGATTGGTCGGAATCGTAACTCTTCCCTTTGTCTGGCTCATCTTACGTTATCCTCCTATCGAAAATTTTCTCATTCTCTTTTTGTTTTACTGCTCTTATTTCAACACAATAATTTGGTTTTCTTCCTCAGTATAGTTTCCGCCGCCCATCTGATTTCTCACAAATGGAACACCTTCTCTGACATAGAAAATATTATGAGAAAGCAATGCATCAGGATTCAAGGATGGACTTATTGTTCCTCCAAGATCATCATAACTTACATTGTGACTGAAAGTATTATGAATTGCTTCATCAAGACAAAACATCACACATCCGCCTTCATTTTGTCTGCTGTAATTATATTCATATGTCGTTCCATCTCCAGAATCTGCATCATAAGCCATTCCATCCTGATTTAATCTCGTATCCGCTGCTTCATTGTAACGAAACAGCGCATCCTTACATTTCCATGGCCAAATGGCTGCCGCTACCTTTCCTGCACGATTTTTTGGACAACAATAAATACGATCATTAATTTCCTGTGCTACACAATCCGTCATATTGTGTTCCACAAGCGGACGAAGCGCATACATAGCTGTAATGCCATCTCCGCCTGCTTCCTTGACATAATTATTGCGAACCACCACATGTTCATGACCATACTTAAGAAATGCTTCTTCGTCCAATATAGCTCCCTGAAATTTATCATGTGCATATGTATATCCAACTGCAATTCCCCAGCGACTTGTCCGGTAGACAAAGCAGCTTTCTACTGTAATATCACAAAAACGAGCTGCGGCTGTAATATCTTCATTTGCCGGCTTTAATGCTGTCATGTAAATGCCGCCATTATTCATATGCTTATCGTAAACATTTCCATTAACGTCATGAACATAAAGATTCTGCAGGCGAATACCACTTCTTACTCCCTTGTCCCTTGCAGTAACAGCAACTCCTGTGCGATTCATCTTATAAGGTGCACTATATATTTCTCCAATGATGTTCTCTGCACTGTTTGTAATCTCAATATCATGAATCCAGATATATTCTGCATCGTACAGCAGCACTGCTGATGACACATATCCCTGATACACATGTGTTGGCGAATCTAATTCTGTGCCATAATCCTGATACCAGATTCCCTGTCCATTTGCTGCAATCACCGGCAATACTTCCTCATAAAATTTCTCGCCGCTCTCTGGCAAATATGCACCAATCTCAATCGGAGATTCTTTTGTTCCACTGTCTTTGATCTGTAAAAACTGTCCTTCAAAAACAGATCCCCTGGCTAAAAGCACACGATCTCCTGGCTTCAGCGTCAAACGGTTAATGGCAAACAAAGTTGCAAATGCAGATGATTTGCTCAAGCCATCATTTGTATCATTTCCGTCAATCTGACTGACATAATATGTTTTGAATGAGTTTGTCATATGCTTCCTCTCTCAATCTTTTCTCAATGATCTGCTCTACATCCTCAAATGTGAAATAATCTCCATGGTAACGTCCAAAAAGATCATGATTATTTTCATAAAAATTCAGTCTTTCTTCCCGTGTAAAGGATGGACAAACACCCAGCTGTTTGATTTTTTCAGATGGCTGTACAAAATCCAGGCGAAACCTTGTCAGCTCATATTGAAGATACATCGGTGGCGTATAAAAACATGGCCCATAAAACAGTTCCCCTTTTTCCTGCTTATGCCTGTTCTCTTCATTTTTTTCTTTGCGGCGCTCTTCTAACGCTTCTAAACTGTCGTCAAGAATCAGACCAAAGTTTTTTGCCAGCAAAAGCGCAGCCTTTACCTTTTGCCAATCTTTTTCATACAGACAATACTTATTTTTCATTATTTTACTGCTCCTGCAATTCCATTTGCAAAGCTCTTCTGCAGACAAAGGAAAATAATCGCTGTCGGCAGTGTACAGATCAGTACACCTAACATCAGCATTCCGTAATCTACACTATAGCCACTCTTTAAATTTGCTACTAACATCGGCATTGTAACCTCATTTTTATCCTGAAGGATAATTGTTGGCCACAGATAATTGTTCCATGCATTCATAAATGTTACCGTCATAGCTGCACCATAGGTAGATTTCATAACAGGAATAAACATCGTAAAGAAAATCTTAATCTCGCTTAATCCCTCTAATCGTGCAGCCTCAATAATATCATGAGGGAAAGATCTTGCTGCCTGACGAAACATCATAATCAAAAATGGCGTCGAAATAGAAGGCAATGCCAGTGCAATCCAAGTATTTACAAGCTTCCATGATGCAAACAGCTTAAATAATGGAATCATAATAGCAACAAACGGAAGCATCATTGCAAGCAGAAGGATATTCATTAAAATATCCTTTCCCTTATCATGATAAATCTCAAAACCGTAACCTGCAATTGAGCAGACAAGAAGTGAGATTACCGTTATTACAATCGCATTTCTAAAAGAGTTAAACATTGCAAGACCTAAATTTTGTGTCTCAATCAATGTCCTATAATTTTCCAACAGATGAGTTCCAGGAATCAGTTTTCCTCTAACAATGTCGATGCTGGCGTTTGTCGCACCTGATATCATATAATATAGAGGAAACGCTGACAGAAAACTTGCAAGAACCAAAATCACATAGGATATTGTTGTTTTTACTTTAGTCACGTTTATCACCTACTTTCATCTGAATTGCTGACAGAATTGCCACGCTTACCAAAATAAATACCGAAATTGCTGCGGCATAATTAAATTTTGGTGTCTCTACAAAGGAAATATTATAAACATAATGTGCCAGTGTCATAGTCGATTTTCCTGGACCTCCGCCCGTCAGGTTCACTGACTCATCAAACAACTGCAATGTTCCTGATGTGGACATAATTGCAGTTAACAAAATGGTCGGCTTTAACAGTGGAATGGTGATACGTGTAAACTGCTTGAATGGACTTGCACCGTCAATGTAGCTTGCCTCATAGACTGAATAATCAATATTCTGCAATCCAGCAAGATAAAATACCATATTGTAGCCAGTCCATCGCCAAATCAATGCAATTACAATTACAAAGCGTGCTGCCCATGCATCTTGGAACCAATTTACTGGTGTCAAACCAATCGCTGCAATAACATTGTTAACAAGACCATCCTGTGCAAACAAGGATTTGAAAATCATAGAATATGATACAAGTGATGTCGCACATGGAAGGAAAATCAATGTACGGAAAATACTTTTTCCTTTAATCTTTGGATTATTCAGAAGCTGAGCAAGACAAAGTGCCAAAATTAACATAATCGGCACTTGGATCAAAAAGTAAAATACAGTATTAAACAAGCATTGTTGGAATGTTTTATCCTTCAAGATTCTCTTATAATTTGCCAATCCTGCAAAAGTGCTTGCACCACCTGTACCCTTTTTTGAAAAAGAAAGCACAAATGCCTGCACCATCGGATAAAAGCAGAATATAAAAATGAGAAGTGCGGCTGGAATTAAGAAAAACCATCCTGTAAGATTATGTCTTTTTTCCAGGCTCATCTTTGTTTTTTGTCTTTTCACGTTAACCACGCCTTTCTATTTTGTAATTATTCAGAGCCATGCAAAAATGCTTTCTGTAGATGTCTGTATTAAAGCAGAAATTCAATTTTTATGGCAAATATGATGATAAAAATATACCGGGAACGCACTGCATTCCCGGTACCAGAATTTCCTTAATTACTCGCTAATGTTAAACTCAACGGTATCCTGTGCATTCTGAATCTCTTCATCAATGTCAGCATCATTCTGAACCACATTTGTAACAGCATCCGTCAGTGCACTTCTGATATCAGAATAATATGCGCCATAATCAATTCCCGGAACCTGTCCTGCAAATTCAACGATATCCTTATATACAGCCTGTCCGCCGTAGAAATCAGAAGTCTCATTGTATACATCAGACTCTGCAGCTGGCAGATAACTTGCGATTGCACCTGCATTTACAAGCAGATCATCGTAAAGATCAACATCTGCGCCAAAAGTAGAGTTCAAGAAATCAAAAGCAAGTTCTGTATTCTTGCAGTTAGAAGATACTGCCCAGCTCGCACCGCCACAGTTTGCGTAGTTTGTTGCTCCCTCGATATCATCAAGTGCCGGCATATTTACGATCGCCCACTTACCAGACTGATCCTCTGCTGCCTGAATGGAAGACATGATCCAGCATCCCTGAATAACGCCTGCTGCTGTTCCCTTGTTCATGGAAGCGATATACTGATCCCAGTCAGTGTAGTCTACCATGATACCCTCGTCGATCAGTTGCTTATATACTTCAATTGCTGCCTTCAGTGCTTCGTTATCTACAAGTTTAACTTCGCCATCTACAATCGGAGATGCGCCTGCAGACTGCAGCATCTCAATTACGATCTCTGAACCGCCTGAGCTTGTCAGCATCGGAACATCATTTGCTTCTACTACCTTCTTTGCCAGCTCGATAAATTCAGACCATGTAGTATCCATGAAATCTTCTACCTTAAGTCCAGCCTTCTCTACCATATCAGAACGAATTGCCATGATGGTCGCACCATTATCAAACGGAACACCATAATTCTTTTCATCTACTGTAGAGTCTGCCAACTTACCTGCTGAGAACTGTGAAAAATCAATTCCTGAATCTGTTAACTCAGTGAAAATCTCCGGATAATTAGTTACATTCTTATGGAAAGAATAATCCTGCATTAAAAAGATATCTGGCAGTGTATCATATGTACCAGCCTCTGCTGCTGTAATCAGGCTCTGCTCAATATCAGAGTAAACTTTCTCCTGAATGTCAAGCTTGAAATTCGGGTGATCCTTCTGGTATGCAGCCTCAGCCTGCTTCATTGCATATACGTTGAATGTAGGATCCCAACACCATACTGTTAATGTCTCCTCTTCATCTGCTGCGTAAACATTCTGTGCAATTCCTGTAGTTCCTGCAAGCGCATATGCAAACATAGCTGCTGCCGGAAGGACTGCTGTTAATTTCTTTCTCATAATAAATTCCTCCTTAAAAATTTGTTTTTCTGTTCTTGATGATCTTATTATAACTTTCCCATCTCCTTATTTCTACTTTTATATTGCTCTGTTTTGTTATTATCTTGCTATTTCAAGCGTTTTTTTGCGATTTCATGTCTATATTTTTCAGCATTTTATATTCTTTCTCAGGATAAAATACTATTTTATCGTATATTTTAACAGTTTTTTCTTTTGACTTTATTGATATTGCTCAGCAATATTCTTTAAATTTATAACAATTTATTATAAACTTTTCTTTTTTTCTATGCTATCATAGCATTACGACGATTCTTTTTCACTGAAAGGAGATTTTATGGCAGATGAACGTTACGACATCTCAATTACAAAAGAATATTTAATCCGAAACAAGGCTAAGCTTCTTTATATTTCCTCCGCTACCTACAGCGGCGACTGGCTTAGCACACCTCATACGCACTATTGTTCTGAGCTTTTTTATGTTCTTGAAGGCATTGGACAGTTTCAGGTAGAAGACAAAATCTTCCCTGTTAAAGCAAATGATTTAATTATCATCAATCCAAATATTTCACACACTGAGCTTGGACTTCACTCCCATCCAATGAAATATATTGTACTTGGCATTGAAGGTCTGGAACTTTCCTCTGAAAATGATCATTCTAATTTTTGTATTGTTAATTTTAAAGAAATTAAGGATACGATGGTTTTCTATTTACAGATGATGCTAAAAGAAATTGAAACACGTGCACCTGGGCATGAAGCTATATGTCAGGATTTAATGGAAATTCTTATTGTTCTTTTTGGACGCCAGACAAATTTCTCAACAATTCTTACTCCAGCAAACAAGAAAGCTTCTCACCTATGTGATTCTGTACGCCGGTATCTCAACCAAAACTGTGAGGAAGATATCACACTAGAACAGCTGGCAAGATTTTCTCATGTCAACAAATATTATCTTGTTCATGCATTTACTAATGAATATGGCATTTCTCCAATCAATTATCTTATGCAGGCACGTGTCAAAAAAGCCGAAAAATTGCTGGCCACAACTGATTATTCTATGTCCGTAATTAGCAGTTCCTGTGGATTTGCTTCATCCGGCTATTTCTCACAGACATTTAAGAAAATTACAGGTCTCTCTCCGAGTGCATATCGAAAGAAAAGCAAATCAGAACACGAAGCAAATAATTAAAAATAAGGTGTCAAAAACAGACTTTAAACTGTTTTGACACCTTTTTCTTATTATATAGATTATATTTTTATAGATCAGTTTTCACTCGCCAGTCTAAGCGGTTCCTGTCCTCTAAGTTCTATAACAGGTCCGCCTGTATGCTCCACGTAAGCGCGTGTAATACGTACACGGCCAATATTATCGTCCTTTGGAATCTCATACATGATATCGAGCATAAAATCTTCAATAATGGCACGAAGCGCTCTGGCTCCCGTATCCTTTTTTAATGCCTTTGCAGCAATTGCCTCAAGTGCATCCGGCTCAAATATAAGATCTACTTCATCCATTGCAAGAAGCTCTCTGTACTGCTTTAAAAGTGCATTCTTTGGCTCACTCAAAATTCTTGTCAGCATCTTCTCATCAAGTGCATCCAATGTAAAGACAATCGGAAGACGTCCCAAAAACTCTGGAATCATACCAAAGTTTCTAAGGTCCTCTGTCTCAACATAGCGAAAAATATTCTTCTCATTATCATAGTGATCTTTAAGCTCTGCATTAAAGCCCATCGAAGATTTCTTTGCCAGACGCTCGCGAATGACCTGATCAAGATCTGGAAAAGCGCCGCCACAGATAAATAAAATATTAGTCGTATCTACCGTTACCATAGGCACCATCGCATTCTTGCTTGATGCACCAACAGGAACTTCTACCTCAGCACCTTCAAGAAGCTTTAACAGACCCTGCTGAACACTCTCACCATTTACATCACGATGATTTGTCTCTCTTTTTCTTGCAAGCTTATCAATCTCATCAATAAACACAATTCCCGCCTGTGCTTTCTCTACATCATTGTCTGCTGCTGCAAGAAGCTTACTGATAACACTCTCAATATCATCACCGATATATCCAGCTTCCGTAAGAGATGTTGCATCTGCAATAGCAAGCGGCACATCAAGAAGCTTCGCTAATGTCTTAACTAGATATGTTTTACCGCTTCCTGTCGGTCCAATCATAAGCATATTTGATTTTTCAATCTCAACATCCTTTTTTTGCTGAAGTGCTGCCACTCTCTTATAGTGATTATATACAGCGACAGACATAACCTTCTTTGCGTGCTCTTGGCCTACGACATATTCGTTTAAGCTTGCATGAATCTGATGCGGAGACGGAATTGCCTTTAAGTCAATTGGCTTTACCTGATCATCTGGCTTCTTTTTCTTAATTTTTTGTTTCTCCGGCATTCCCATATTCATGCCGCTCATCATATTCATCAGATCATCTGGCATACCAGCAAATGGAAATCCCTCTGGGATTCCAAACATTTTCGGGAAATTACCACTGTTAACCTGATTAAATGCTTTTTGCATACAATCATTACATATAGTAATATCCGGAGAGATTGTGATCATCTTTCCTGCCTTGCTCTCTGGTCTGCGGCAGACATAGCAGACCTTCTCATATGCATCATTATCATCATTTCTATTGCTACTAGCATTGCTGCTATTATTATCCGCATTTATTACATTTGTATCATTATCATTTGCATTCTGATTTGCCATAACGAAAACTCCTCAATCTTTCTATTTTATTGACTGATCAGCAGCCAGCCTGCTGCACAAATAGATCCAGTCATTACCTATCGGTTTTTTCATATCCCTTGTAGTATACTTGATACACGAAAGAAAAACAAGATTTTTCGAAAAAAAGACTGGCAGATTTCTCCACCAGTCCCTAAAATTTTTATAAAGTGAGTTCAACTACATATTAAAAAGCTCACCCGCGCCTACCATGCGCAAAACCGCCCCTTAGGGCTTAATCGCTGCTTTGCAGCTGTTGTATCAAATCAGTTATCGATCAGCTTCTTTGTATCCTTCCAGCTCATCAGACTTCTTAACTCCTCACCAACCTTCTCAACTGGATGCTCAGCCTGCATACGTCTCATAGCCAGGAAGTGTGGCATACCAACCTTACTCTCTAACAGCCATTCCTTAGCGAATGCGCCGCTCTGGATATCAGCCAGAACCTTACGCATTGCGTTCTTAGTATCCTCAGTAATGATCTTCGGTCCAGTGATGTAATCACCATACTCAGCAGTATTGGAGATGGAGTATCTCATTCCAGCGAAACCAGACTCATTGATCAGATCAACGATCAGCTTCATCTCATGAATACACTCAAAGTAAGCTGACTCTGGCTCATAACCTGCCTCAACAAGTACCTCATAACCAGTCTTCATCAATGCACAAACACCACCGCAAAGAACTGCCTGCTCACCGAACAAGTCAGTCTCAGTCTCCTGACGGAATGTTGTCTCCAGAACACCTGCTCTTGCGCCGCCGATAGCCAATGCGTAAGCCAGTGCCAGATCATGTGCCTTACCAGTAGCATTCTGATGAACAGCGATCAGACACGGAACACCCTTGCCTTCCTGATAAGTAGAACGTACTGTGTGACCTGGTCCCTTCGGTGCGATCATTGTAACATCAACATCTGCCGGCGGAACGATCTGATTGAAATGGATTGCAAAGCCATGAGCGAACATTAACATCATACCTGGTCTTAAGTTCGGAGCTACACTCTCATTGTACATAGCTGCCTGCTTCTCATCATTAATCAGAATCATGACAATATCTGCTCTCTTAGTAGCCTCTGCTGCTGTATATACTTCAAATCCTTCTGCTTCTGCCTTTGCCCAAGACTTGGATCCCTTGTACAGACCAATAATGACATTGCATCCAGATTCCTTTGCGTTCTTTGCATGTGCATGTCCCTGGCTGCCATATCCGATAATTGCAATGGTCTTACCCTCCAGTAAAGACAGGTTGCAGTCCTTCTGATAATAAATTGTTGCCATAACTTTATCCTCCATATAGTGTTGTAGAGCAGCTGCCCTACTAAATATGCAAAACAAGACTCTAATATTAGAGAGTTGCAATGTCGCGTTTTAATATAACTATTGATATGTTTTAAAGCATTTCCATTAGGAAAGGCTATTTTCAGAACCTCTTGACAAACCTGTGATACCAGTTCTTGCTAACTCAAGTATCGTAAACTTCTCAAGAAGCTTTGTGCAAGCATCCAGCTTGCTTTCATTTCCGGTAAGCTCAACCATCATAGATTCTTCTCCGACATCTACGATCTTTGCACGGAAGATATCTGCAATCGCAATTACCTGCGCTCTTTCCTCCGGTTTTGCTGCTACCTTAATCAAAATCAATTCTCTACAGACAGACGCATCAGCAGGCAGCATCTGAATCTTTGATACATCTACCAGCTTTGCGAGCTGCTTTTCAATCTGCTCAAGCACCTCTGGCTCACCCTCTGCCACAACTGTCATTCTGGAGTGACGCTTATCCTGTGTCTCTCCAACCGTCAGGCTGTCAATGTTATAACCTCTGCGGCTGAATAATCCGGCAACGCGGCTCAGCACACCGGCTTCATTATCTACCAACAATGAAAAAACAACTTTATTACTCATGTAATCACCCTTGTATCCTTCCGATTCAACGCTTTCGCTGCAAACATCCCAAATATTTTTTTGGCTGCCTGCACGACTAATCATAACAATGTTTAGTTTCATTGTCAAGTGACAAATTTAATGTTGATCCGTGCGAATTTAATCTCTTTCGCCCTTTAATCTCATTTAATTTGATGTGCAATCGACTTTTATTGATTTTTTGTAACTTTCTACTACATATGTAAAATCTTTTTTCAACTACAAATCACCGACAAATTTTATTCCATATTTAAACATTTTGTCCAAAATGGAAAATGATTCAAAGCATATTCGCTCCAAATAAGTAAAAACTAAAACAAGATCCACTAGAAAGGACTACAATTATGGAAAAACTTTCAAAAAATATAGATATCAACATGAACTATCTTTCCAAGCTTCTTTGTATCAACAAAAGCTTTGATCTTATCACGCGTGTCATTGAATTAAAAGGACACAAAGCTGCTATTTACTGCATTGATGGCTTTGTCAAAAGCGACACACTTGAAAAGCTTTTGGAATTTATGTTTAAAAAAACAGACTCCTTCAAACAGCCTGAAGATTTTCCAACGGATGCATCTTCTTTTTTGACCCTCTTGCTTCCCTACTGTGAAATCAAACTGGAAGCAAACTTTGCGCCTGCCGTCACCTCGCTATTAAAGGGAATGAGCCTTCTTATTATAGATGGCTATGATCAGCTTTTTATAATAGACTGCCGTAGCTACCCTGCAAGAAGCATATCTGAACCTGACAAAGATAAAACCATGCGCGGTTCTCGCGACGGCTTTGTTGAAACACTTGTATGTAATACTGCCTTGATACGGCGGCGAATCCGCGATCCGAAGCTAATCATGGAAATGCAGCAGGCTGGAACACGCTCCAAAACAGATATCTGCTTATGCTATTTAGACGATCTTGTTGACAAAAAGCTTTTATCATCTATACGGAAACGGATTCAAAATATCACTGTACAATCACTTACTATGAACCAGGAAAGTTTAGCTGAATGTATTTTTCCATACAAATGGTTTAATCCATTTCCCAAATTTAAATTTACAGAACGCCCTGACGCTGCATGCGCTGCCGTATTTGAGGGCAATCTGATAATACTTGTTGATAACTCTCCAAGTGCCATGATTCTTCCTTCTTCTTTGTTTGATATTGTTGAGGAAGCAGACGATTATTATTTTCCTCCGCTCACCGGCACCTACCTTCGCCTAACAAGAGCTCTGATTGCACTCATGACATATTTTGTTCCCGTTTTGTATCTGCTTTCTACAATGCACCCAACAATGCTTCCTGATTGGTTATCATTCATTGCTATAAAAGATAATATCAATGTTCCCATCATTTTACAGCTTCTTATTTTAGAGCTGGCACTTGATGGTCTTCGTCTTGCAGCTGTAAACACACCAAATATGCTGTCCACACCTCTTAGCATCACAGCTGGTATTGTCTTAGGTGAGTTTTCAGTTAAATCTGGCTGGTTCAATTCGGAATCTATGGTCTATATGGCATTTATTTTTGTAGCCAATTATACACAATCAAGCTACGAATTTGGTTATGCACTCAAATTTATGAGAATACTGACTCTTATTTTAACTGCTATTTTTGACTTCTGGGGCTTTGCAGCAGGTGTTATTTTGTTTATCAGCTCTATGATCTGCAACAAGACAATAAGCGGCTATCCTTATCTGTATCCAGTCATTCCATTCTCATGGAAGGCACTTTCAAGGCGATTTTTCAGGTCACGACTTACAGACGTTGAATCCAAATAAATGACCACTGTTTTCAGGAATCTCTTGTCTTTTTCTGTCTACTCATGGTATACTGACTGCAGTTTGTAAGCGCAGACAGATTCCTATGGTATCTGCTGCAGAAAGGTTAAAGGTATTCCATGATTAAAATAAAAGAATTTACTGAATTGACAGAAAAGGATAAAGCTTCCATCCGTGAGCTTATTGATGACTGTATCCGCTATGAGCAGCTTGAACTTGCCGTACCAGATTTGGATGAAGAAGACGGCACTGCATATTTATATTATAAGTCTTCAAAAAACCCAAAGCTCATCAGTGTACTTTTTTGCTATGATCTTGAGGATTATCTCGAGGTCAGCGCCTTCACAAGTCCTGCCCATCGCTGCCAGGGTGCTTTCACAAGTCTGTTCCAGAAGCTTATGGAAGGATACGAGGAAACTCCAGTATGCTTCTATCCAGATGGAAACAGCTATGATGCGCTGATGACAATGGAAGTATTAGATTGTGAATATAGTGGAACAGAGCATTTAATGAGGTTAGAGAAAAGACCTGAGGTGGCTGGGGATGCTGCAATTGCAGAAAATAATGCCACCGTTACTCTTTATCCAGCAACAAAAGATGACTTACTTGCACTTGTCGCAGTTCACAGTGCCGCCTTCGATATGGAAAAAGAAGATTCCATCGCATTCTTAGAGCAGTCATTTGATACTGGAGAAACCATCTGGTGCATTGCTGCAGGCGGTACAATTGTCGGCCTTGTATTAACCTCAATCCAGCCAGACCAGACAAATCTCTATGGACTTGCAATTCATCCTGAGTATCAGGGAAAAGGCTATGGCCGCGATGCAATAAACGTGCTTTTGCAAAAGCCAGAGATCACCTTCCCAGTTACACTACATGTGACAGAGGAAAATGAAGCTGCGTTTAAGATTTATAAAGGGATGGGATTTGTTACTACACAAGAATTGATGGAGTATTGGTATTAAAACCATTTTATTCTTTTCAATTCACATATGCCATACGTATTTATACAGAAAGAACATGCCCCAGCCATATAGGCCAGAGCATGTTCTTCTCTTCACTTTCCATTACTTTCCAGACTTACTTTTAACAACAATTACTACCGCATCAACAACCGCATGACCCAAAACACTTAATAACTCGCCTGCCATAATTACACCCCCTTTCTAGTATTATCAATTTTATCAAAAACTTTAACTTCCTGCTACAAATCATCCTTATATTTTAAATAGCTATGAACTCTCAACATTTCTCCTACGATGCATTTTGTTTTAATGTCACTATTTTGAGCTACATTTATATTTACTGTGATATTGGTATTGGCTACATTTTCATTTTTTCCGCGTATTTTAGTATTACCTTTACTCGTAACATCAATCTTCCAAGTACTTTGATTTCTCTTTGAAGCCTTTGCTGACTCATTCTTTGTATTCTTCTTCATTACATCATCCTCCTATCTTTTTCCTTACTCATTAATAATACTCGTCATCGTCATCGTCCTCATCATCGTCATCGTCCTGACTATTATTTCGTATTTCAGAAAGGGTCAGTTCAACTGCAGTTGTCGCTGCTACTACAAATCCTGCCCATGCTGCTTCCTTTGCAATTTCTACTGCGCATTCTTTAAAACTCTTTGACATATGTTTGTCTCCCTTCTCTTTATTTGATGTTTTATCCTTAACTGTGAGTTCATTATATTGGTTTTCCAATTTTTTCGCATTTCAATATCAGGAAAAAACGGTATCCAATTTTCACATAGAAAAAGCAGCTGCATTTTTCTTTTACAGCTGCTTACAATTATCTTCACTTGCATTCATTTTCTGCCATATGCTTCAATTGGCATTCAAGCCTTCTTTTGGTTTCAATATAGATTGGATCGTCTTCCTTTTTAAATTGAATTGTTGATCCATATCCCATAAGACGAATCACCAAATCCAACTGATCTGATTTTTGATAATCAATTTTGAGCTGATAAATTCCACTATTTTTATCATATGTGCATTTCTTCTTCCATGGGGCAAGTTCTGTCAAAATTCGATCCGCAGTATTCTTTTCATCGCTAAACTGAATTTCTGTAGAAAGCCCTTGCCAATTCAAGTAATTTTGTAAATTCATCTTAGCCTGCTCAATATCGAATTTTTCTTCAGTATCCTCAACATTCTGTATATTCGACAGATTAAAAATCACTATTTTATTTGTTTTAGAAATTTCAAAATATCCCTGAAAACGATTATGGTCCTTTGAGAACTCTAATAAAATTGGGTTATAATTTCCTTCCTTTATCTTGCCAGTTAATGTATGATATCGAATAAAGACGGTTTTTCTATCTATAATCGCCTTGGCTAACATCATCACATACTCTTTTTCCTTACGGTTATCCTGTATATGATACTGATCAAAACATTTAACATATTTCATAGGAAGCACTTCCATATGAATATGTTCAGCTTTATCATAAAAAGTTTTATCAGTAAAAACATTTTCCTGTATGCTTTTTTTAACTGCATTTATTTCTTCTCTATTTAAGAAATAATCGACTTTTGAATCATCTAGTACCGATAACAACCACCTTTTTTCTATTTCTGATAATGGAATAATATCTTTATAAAAAGCAGGCTCCTCCATATCCAGAATCTTTCCTGTTAACTCATAAAAATTATATTTTTCACTGTGCTTTCTGTCATTAACTGACTCTTTGCTGTTTTCCTTCTTAATCACAAACCCATACTGAGGATCTTCCAGCAGAGCTTTCACATCCCCATTGATATTACGTCCGGTATTCTCCCCAATTTGCTTTTCACATTTTCTCACTGCCGCTCTTATAATTTGTTTGTTCCTCTTTTCTTCTGCGAAACTGTCACCACTCATATTATATCTATATTTTTGCATTAACGACTCTGCTATAATATAATATCGAGCACTGAATATTTCATGAAAAATCTTACTATGTATCTGAGCAGGAGTCCCTTTTGGAAATACTGTTTGAATTTCATTTGGAATCTGCCATCTATCCTTTTGTAACTTCAATTGTGATATCATACTGCTAGACAAGTCTTTTCTTTTTTCCTCATAGTCCGGCTTTATCCTTTGAAGCATCATTTCTACATCTTTTTTCATTTCGAAGCGATCCTCTGGAATACCTTCACAAGAAATAATTCGACAGTAAAAACTCCTCACCCATGGAATTAATTCTCCTGCATCCGTCACCTCAACTTCAAAATCAATATAACCCTCCGTCTCATTTACTACTACCTGTCCCAAACGGCACTCCCTTTGCAAACGTCTTCGAATAAAGCCTTCCATCTTCGGATCAAATGCAATTCGCATCTTTACCTTATGCAAAATGGCTGGAGTCATTGCATTTTTCTGCTGACCAACTGTAGTTGATATCCCCCATGAGTTTTTGATAGATCTTCTGGCGTTTTCTATTTCCATATCAATAAATTCATTCGTATAACGCTCATCATATTTTTGCAATACTTGTCTTATCTCCTGATCTTCACAATAATAAATTGACTCGATGAATTCCAAACGTAATGTCGTATAGCACTCCTTAAACGGCTCATAATAAACTAGTGATTCTCTTCCATTGCGAAATCCAACTCTGATCTCAATCGGATAACAAAGAAGCTCTATTTTCTCTCCATTCATTCCATGCTTATACTGGATTCTACACCACTTGCCTTGCTCAATTGCATAAAGCAGATCAATACAATTATAATCATTTAATGCCTGCATATAATGTTCATGCTTCAAGCGAAACGGACTCATGCTACTATTTTCCATTCTGTCTAGCAAAAACACACCAACCTCACCAAACATGTAATACTTCGAATAAAAATCAAGCAGACACTGCAAATGGAATTCAAAATCTTTGTTTGCCTTTTTTCCTTCATCTAACAATCTTCTCATTGTTGGCAAGCCATCTACACTCCATCTGCGGTCTCCCTTTTTCCCTTTTAGACCGATGCGCTGTGTCTGTCTGATGATGCCAAGTGAACTTAATTCCTGTAATTTCAAATTATACTTTTTATTGATATTATTGTCATTTGCTGTTTTTCCCTTTACTTCCAATATTTTTGGATAAAAATTGATCAAATCAGACGTTTTGTACTCTTTCTTTTTCAAATCTTTTTTTCTCATATACTCGTATTCTGACAAGAAATCTTCTCCAGATTTCGTGGTCTTACCTTCACATTCTCTATTTCTAGCAAGTATCTCATATGCATCATCTCCCACACATAACTGATCGCTTAAAGCCGCCATTGTATGAAAGAAAAATGCAGAATCTTCTGATTTATATTTGCAAAAATGATATACCTTATGGAACGGATTTACGTTCATTTCTTGCGAATATCTTGATGTAGTAAGACTAACCTTATCTCCAGAATTTTCCCATTTCATATCATCTCGAAATATATTGCTCAAGCGTTCTCGATCTATATCCTGAGTTGCTTCCTTCACCCCGTTTTCATTACTCAAACGGCCAAAACCGTAACTATAATAGTCACGTAAAAGATTTTTAAATTTTTCATCAAAAAAAGTGACCTTAATTGATTCCTTATCTGCCGGCATAATTTTCCTCCGCTTAACTCAAAAAGTTCAACCTAAATAATTAAGGCTGAACTTTTTAATTAGTATCCCTCACAAGTCTATTATCTGTCAAAATTTATTAGCCGTCCATATAGTGAATACCAAATACTTATATATAATTACTCTTATCCTCTACAATAAAATCAGTAAATAAATTTGCAAATCCAAGACTTCCTCTTCCTTTTACAATGCAAGACATATCTTCTTTAAGAAGTCGTTGAGACTCCGTCAGCCAGGTCTTAATTCTTGATAATGTTGGTGGGTTTTCATTTCGAATCATATGGGATTCAACATTACGAATATTATCCTTTATTTCCAAATAATACTCCATGAAATTATCCATTCTTCCATTATATGACTCTTTTTTACTTGCCCTTATCTTTCTCTCCCAATGACTCTTTACCAAATCGCGATTATCAAATACCTGCATATAGTTTTCGAAAGCATCCCCTGACAAATTAAGTGTTTCCATTATCTTTCCCCTTAGATAACGTTCCATTAGATATGTTATAAAGCCCTCCTGAAATGCTACCGCTGCTACTCCATATCTTCCCTGTTCGGTAAATAATTCTGACAATCGTATCAACAACCATGCATTATTGTAATTATCCTCTTTTTTAAAGCGTAATGAAAACTCATCTCTAAGACTTCCAAGCATTAATTTTGCCGGATCAGAAAGTGAAGTATTTTCTACATTAAGATTAATGATATACTGAATTCCACTTTCCATGTAATAAGAATTATTTACATTCCATGCATAATCAAACTGTTCAAACTTGCGAAGCACCGTTTTGATTTGATTCCGCTCATTCTGATCTTTTTGTCTTTCTGCTTCTCTATTTAGACACTCACAAAGTCTTTTTACGCTACCAAGACTTTGAAACTCACTAATAGCATTTACCCAATCAGTCAATTCAGATACAGCTGAAAGATCAACAAGTGGTGTGCTTGATCCCTTTCTTGCTTCGAACATTCCATAATACATCGAATATTTAATCTCACTTCTGCTAATCATTCCAGCATATCGTACAAACATCGTGATATACAATGGCATAGAACGAAAACCATTTGAAATATCAAAAATGATCTCTATATTTTTCTTTTTATCAACGACGTCTTCCAAAGCATTCAATAAACGCTTTGGATATTCTTCCAACTCTTCTTGTGTGCTTCCTGGCTCAACAATCGCAATTCGAACCTGTTCAAAATGTGCCTCCTTCCTGATAAACTCTTCAACCAATTTCCAGTCAATATTTTCACCCTTCTGATCTACAATTTGCTTTCCAAGTCTATCTGCCTCTGCCTTTTTTTCTTCTGACAAGTGCAGACTATACCATTCAAGCACTTCTGACCATCCTGACGTTTTGGTTCCAATTAGCAATAATTTATTGGGATTTGTTTCCTTTACAACTGCATCAAATGCATAACCCGTAGATGCAATCGGTTTTCCATCTTTATTTACATAATTTGTATTCAGATATCCCCCCTTTCCCAACTGAGTAATTAGGATCTTATCGCCATTTTCTAATTTTGAATTTTGAAATTTTTTTTCATAAAGAGACGGTTGCAAATTCGTGGTGTCCACCACATTTCGTCCATTGGTGTATTCACGAAAACCTTCAAAGAAAAATTCTGATTTTTTCTGTGTAACATCGCCATCTACGATCTCAACAACCCTTCTCTCTGAAACAGCACTCAATACCTTTAGGTTACGTAAACCGCTCTGCCAACGATGCGCACCAAGCTTTTTACTCAGCAAATAATTTACTAGCATATAAGTAAATACTGATTCTCCTTGACATAACACAGCACTGTTTTCTTCATATTCAACAACTGTTATTATATTATCACCGTGTTCTTTTGCCTGTTTCATCAGTTCCTGAGCCGTCATCTGCGGAGAAATATTAGGAAATGGCATATCCACAATTTCTCCATATTTCTTTGCCTCATCCATTTGTTTTTCACCCCAAGAGGCTGAGGGGTGGTTGGTGTAATTTATAAACATATCTGTTCCTCATTTTCTAATTATTTAAAATGCTAAAAATTTATTTCTTAATAATCTGGTTTACTGTTGGCAACGGTTTTGTTCTATTTTGATATTCCCTCTCTTCTCCAATATGCATATAGCGAATATCATTTTTATTCGGTATCTTTGTAGAATCCTTCATTGCTAAGAAACTGCTAATACGCAGACTTTTTTCTACCGATTCCAAATTTTCGCTCTTGGCAATAAATTCTTTATAAGCAGCAATTTCCTTATCTACATCTATATCTTCAAATGGATCCAGATCAAGAATACACTCTTTATATGATTTTTGAAGGTTAATCTTTTTAGCACTCTTAATTATAACCGAAACTCGTCCATATCCATACGCCTTCGCTTTTCCTATATTCATCTGCGATTTTTTTTCCAATCGAATTGCCCACAGAAGTAATCCTAATTCTTCTTCTGTTAAATTTTTAAAACGCACCTTTCCTGTAAAAACTGTCTTTCTAGGAAGGGCATTGATTCCAGAAGAAACCTTTTCCTTATCATTTAATTCGATATTTTCACCAGCCGATTGGTGTAGCCAATACTGTTTTACACCTCGTAGCTGAAATCCTCTTGTATTATAAGTGATTGCATTCTGATACTTATCCTGATTCAGATAATCCATATAACTAGTTGGTTTCGGCTCCGAAAGAATCACCTTTTTCACTCCATTTTCCGTTACTGATTGATTCTTTACAATCGCATCAGAAAAAGACAGCCTAGACTTATAACTTTCCTTTTCATTGCTATATCCAAACATTGCCTTAGCAAAATCGATTGTTTCGGTATTTTTTCTTTCTTTTAACCCATCTTTTACAGTGTAATCATAAAATAACCGCAATCTCGGTGTAAAACCAAAATACAATTTCCCATCTAGCCTAATGTAAAAAACAGGCTTCGTTTCTCCTTCTGCCGGAAGATCAAAAAAGTCTCTTCCACCAAATTGTTTCAAAGTATTTTTTCTCTTTTCAATATCTACTTTAAATGCTTCAACATCTTTTGGTGAAATGATTATTTTTTCTTTTGTTTCATCAATTTCAGGAATAATATAAACTGCCTTCTTATCATTCATAAAACCTGAACTAATCACATAACCTTGATTTCCATTTGTTTTATATTTTTCTGGTTTTCCAACTGCAGTAACTGTTTTTATACCAGTTTTTAAATATGAAATCCGATGATAATATGGTTTATAACTTGTATTTTTTATTCCAATATACCGTGGGTTTCCACGCTTATTCATTACTTTAGGGAAGGTACTTTGTAACGTATTTTGTAGTATTTCATTTTTCTGAATAAAGAAATCATATTGAAAATCTTTTTTGTTTTCTTTTTTATAAAGCTTATAATCTTCAATAATTTTTTTCTCACTCAGAATATAGTAATTCATATCTTCGTATTTATTATCAATCTTATCCACACAAGTCTGATAGATAAAATATTGTCCGTTTTCCTGACGAATATAGCCTGCTTTGACGTTTTTTAAAATACTCATTGTTATTGGTTTTTTCGTCTTAGGATTCATTCCAATATTAATAACTGCATTGCCTAAAATTGTATTATAGCGCTCCCTTTCTGCACCTCCGGCTACATTTCGATACATCAGTGCATAGTCATCAATATCATCTACAATGCTTGAAAAGCCTAAAATTTGCACATTATTTCGAATCAAACCTCTCACAGAGCTTCCCTGTATTGAATACTGTCCTTTTGCATTTTTATTGAAATGATGCGCATCGGTTCCATCATCCACAAAAATATCAGTTTCTGCTGTCATTTCATAGACAAGCTCTCCTGAAATCAATTCCTCATTCATACTATCATGCGTCGGAAGTTGTTCTTTTGAATATTCATATTCTTTTTGTGTAAAAGGCACAAAATTATACGGAGCACCTACATAGCGATCATCTTCAACCTTAGAGATGTTATTTTTTCTAGGTGCACTATTATTTTTATAATTTTTGGGCTTGGATGAAAGCTCTTTATAGCTCTTATTATCTTTTACTCCACCACCCATCATCATCATTGCCAACGGATTTTCTTCTTTTTTCTTTCCCATGTTGCTACCTCACTCAATTCCCATGAGACGTGTCTGTGCAACCTGCACCTGTCCGTCCTCATCATATTTCAGATATTCTTTTACCAAAACATACTGTCCAAGATCACGAAATTTACTAGCAAGATAATACCTTTTCTGCATGGAATCCATTTTATCCTCATTTGCATTGTCGGACACTTTCACAGCCTGCAGTGTATCGTCTTCTCGAAAGAAATGAATCTCCTTATTCTTCGAAAAAAATCTTGCCTCCTCGCATTCTTTCCAATTTATGACTTCCAATTCATCTATTCTTTTTAGTATCACTTCACTTATCATATAAATTAATGCATAATCAAAGCTTACTATTTCCTTTTTCGCCTCTTCTGCATTAATTGACTCTACTTTATATCCCATACATATTATCCTTTCTGCACTGATGTCAAACACGCTTTTATAATTCCAGTTTCATCAAAAATTTTTTTCTGACTAAAATCAATCTCTGATCTACTTTTTGGATTTGAATTTTTATCTATTATAATCTTTTTTACAGATAAAATTCCTTTTCCAACACTATATCCGCCTCCGACACTCATTGCACCAATTGCAAGATCTCTTAAAGCCATAATCAAAAGGCCACAAACTTTATCTGAGATATCCGTACTCTTATTATTTTTTATAACAATTCTGATAGTCATATCGCCCGTAACATTTTTTTCTGAAAACAGGCCACCATGAATAACACCACCTGTAAATTTATCAATATGGATGCGATGAGCAATCGGCATTTGTTCATTTACTTTCTGTTTTCCAACTATTGAATCAAAAAAGTAGAGGTTTCCAACACTTCCCTGAACTTTTTCATTACTCTTCTGTCCAAATGCATCCTCTATCAGTTCGACGCAATTTAAATATGAAGCGATTCGTTCCATCTGTGCACGCACTGCACCTTTGAAAGAACTTCCAGGAACAATATAGTCTCCATTTCCATTTTTAATATTTTCACAATCTGGAGCTTCCTTACCAGTACCAATATCTGATACTGCAATACTCTTAACAAGCAATACTCCTTCTGTACATGCATTCACTTTAATTGTATACGCATTTCTTAAATGACTTGCGTTTGAGAGCACATCTGTTAAATTTTTATACTCTCTTTCCGAAAGTATATCCTCATCTGCCCACTGTTCTCGATCCTTCAAATTTTTCATATTGAACTCTCGATACAAAAGCTTTTCTATTTTAAAATAACCGCATCCGTTGCTCTTTTGTCCACCAAATTGCAATACTTCGTTATTGAGAGCAGAAAAAATGTCCTCTACTTCTTCTTTCTCATGTTCGTCTGCGCCATATAGATAAATGCAAAATGTAAACTCAGCACCAGCACTTATATACTCCATATTGAACTTATGACCAGATTCACGCTTTGTTTTTTCATCGCTGCTTTTTTCACAAGTTCCCATCTGCTTATTAATGCTGACTCTAGGCCGTAATTCAAAAATCAGCTTTTCGTTATTTAGAAACTTTCCATCTGTAAATCGAATTTTACTTTCATGCTCTGAGTCTTTTTCTGTATTTTTATTGCTAGTTTTTTCTTTAAACCTTCTATGTCCAAATAACTCTGCTGCTTTTTCTTCTCCATATGTCTGCTCATAATATCCCCTAAAAACGCCAGCTATGCTAGTTGCCTGTATAAATGGAATATCATCCACAGGATGTACCAAAACCTCTTCCTTTGCGCCTGATGCACTTCCAATATGGAGAGGCTCTGTACACTTTGCTGTCACCGAATATTTCAGGATTTTATCATAGGATTTTCTTTGTTCCATTTATTTCTCCTCCTTATTTTTAAATCGGATCAAGTCTACAATCAACTTTAGCTTCATTCTATCTTCCTCATCTTTTGAAAGTAACTCTGACGTAGATATTCCCATAATCTTCCCAGGTTCTTTTCCTGAAAAACCTGCTATTTCATCCAGACCTTTTGCAAATATAGCTTCCTGCACAAATTTTTCCATTTTTTTCAGGCTATTATGACCTTTATGAGCACTATTTTTATCTGCCTTTTCATTTTCATGTTGAAGATATTGTATTAATGCTTCCTTTGCTTTCTGAGGATCATATTTACGTGCCGTCAATATAGAATCAATCGTACCTAATTGGCTACTACTTGTGCGAATATCACAGAATGATTCTTTCTTTCCCGCACCCACTTCATTAATATATGCTTCAAGTTTTCTTGCCAACATATTCCGATAGTATTTTCTTGCCACAATTTTTATTACTTTTTCAGTATCTTCCTGCTTTTCTTGATCTTGTCTTGCTTCTTTATCAGTATCCTCGAAATACTTTCTTGCTTCTTTATATCGTACACCTTCATAATCCTTCAGGAACATAACAGTTCCAAAACCACTATTTCGACGAATTCCAATTCCACTCTCTACAATCTTCTGCATTTTTGAAAGTGTTAATACTCCTGAAAACGTCAAATGAAATACACTTCCTGATTCATATGTAGTCATTGATGGCAGTCTAATTCCCCAAGTTCGATTATATCCACGTACATTTACTGTCGATGTAGAGCAATATTGAATCTTTAAATCGTCTACCTCTAACCGCCTTCCAAGTTCAGCTACCATTTCCGGAGTAAAGCCACAAAGTTCGCCATCTCTGTTCCTCAATACGGTATTCGAAAGCAACATCATATAACAATCGTTTTTCTGATCTTCACACGGCAAGTACTCCTGATATGGAAGTTCCTTTATCAACTCACAACTTACCACTTCACACTTTCCAAAACCAGATGATCTAGCATTTCCAAGAATCAATTCTTTCTCAAACAACTTTTTTATTTTTTCTGCTGTTTCATGCTGTTTTACAGCAATAAATCCAGTGAAATAATGATTCTTTTCAATGTATTCATTTCGAAATACACTCTGCTCTTCAGTTCCTTTTTGATCAATTTTAATTTTCATATCAGATGCTGTACTGACATTATAGTAATAGACACAATTATCCTGAATATAACAATATCTTCCCAACGATGCACGTTTGTATCCACCAGTAAATGCACCGTTTATCACAACATTTTCAATTTGTTTTTTCCCATCTACTTCTTTCTTATTCTCATAAAATCCCTTTGGAGATGGTACTAATGTTTTAAATCGCACTCGACTGTTTTTCTCATTGTTTTTTTCTTTCACACACAGATATGCATTTAAATATTTTACCTGTTCTGAAAATAATTCTTCTTTCAGCTGTTCAAAATCAGAACTGGGTGCCATTTTATTGATAATATATCCACGCATTGTCGTTCCTGGAATATATCGTAAAGTCACAGTCTGTCCACTCTGACTAGTACTATCATCGGCAATTCTAAGTGGCTCTTTATTTCTGATTATGTATTTAATATATTCGTACTCAGCCATTCTTTTACTCCTTTACAATGGTAATTTTCACTTTTCCAAATCCACGATTTCTCATCGTTCCGATCCATTTAATTAACTTCAATACCCCAATTACTAATTCTTCATCCTTCTTTTGGCAATTCAACTCACTGTAAAAACAAAGTCCCTTATCAATACATCTTCCAATACGTAAAGTTCCCTCTTTTACACTTCCATCCTCTGATATACTTGTAAATGTTCTTAAATGAGTACATGCATCTAATACCTGATCCGGCTGATTCTCCCCGATTTCTGCAAGTACAATATCTTTCACTTTGTCTGAAATACAAAAATCCGAGAACACAATTTTATCATTATTCAACACATTGTCATCACCACCAAATCCCAATAATCGATCCACCTCTTTCTTTGGATTTGGGTTCTGGGTCCATTCAAGATATCGATATAATTCTTCTCGAAATACTCCTTTAAACGTACTACCTTTATAGTATGGGAAGCCATACATATCCCGCAAAACAGAAATATCTTCACCGCCTGGTACACTCATGCCATTACCAAAGATAGCATCCGATAACAGTTCCATTTTTATTTTCACTGTGCGTCCTCCTCAAAGCCAATATAAGTATCACAAATTTCCAATGCATCAAATATAGCCGATCTTACCGTTGTACGCTCATCCTTCAAACCATTTCTCATTGCTGGATACAGTTCTCGTTTCTGTGCTTGTCCAGTACCCACCTTGTTATGATCAGTCATATTTTTCTGCATTCCACTCAACATAACATCTTCCATTTTATTGAACTGTATAAAAGCTTTTGTTGCCTCCTGCCCTTGCTTTAATACATTTCTTAGTTCCTTCATTTTTCCTCGAGCATCGATAAACTCTCTTTTCTGGATTCTTTCTACTTGGCTCTTAAATTCCGAGTACCAAGGGATATCGTTAGAAATTTCTTTACAACTCGGTTCTTTTTCCTTTCCAGAAACATCCTTTATCTGATTCACCTTTACAATATATGGTCTCATTTCTAATCTATTGCCATCTGCTGCACAATATTGCTGGCGTATTTCGCTGAGCGTATCTCCCATCTCTCCAAATTCCACATGCCAATCAATTGCGGAGATTTCACTTCCAGTTTCATCATCGCTCCATTTTACTCCAAACTTTTTTGCATTGCTACACAAACTTTCCGCCAATTCATATGCTCGATAAAACGGATACTTTTGATGAACAATCGCAATACCAGCACAGGCTGCATAGCCTTCTTTGTCTTCCTCATTTTCTTTTTTTGTTAATGCTTTAATAAAAGAAACGGCACATTCAATACCAATTCGACCCTCTGATACAAAGCAGATATCATCTCCAGCCGTAATAATTCGTCTTACTGGGAAATTTTTCTCTTTCAAACTCAAATCTGCCAATCGACCAGATTCTATATTTTTTCTTACCTGATCTGTCATTTCTTTATAAGCATCTTTAAAATCCTTGTCAATGGCTTTACTAAATGCCTGTAAATGCACTTTAAATGCTTCCCACGGAAGCTTATTGTTTTCATACATACGTTCTACGCGTGCTCCCATTGCATTTCCATCAATATGTACGACTGAAATAAAATTTGACTCATCCTTTGAACCGCCAAGTTCTTTAAATTTATCCACCAATTTATAATTATCAGGCGCCAAGCGTTTTTCTATCTCTCTTTCGTCATCTGGCATTTCACTACCTAAATATTTTCCTGCCAGTCTAGGCTTAAGTGTATTTGAATCAATCGTCTCTATTCCAAAGCTTCCCTGATGAAAAGAAGACAAACGAACTGACTTCTTTTTTTCCAATTCAGCTGTTAATTTTTTTAAGCAGTTTCCTGCTTCTGTATTCAACTCTTCCTGAGTAAACTCTTTCGTTACTGAGAAAACCTCAATTCCAGGATAATCATGATGAATTTGAAATGTAATGTGTTTCACAAAATCTTTTGCGATACCTCTATCTGCAAACTCAAGTACAACATGTCCTCCTCCAGAGTAAACAACGTTTTTCTCTTCATCAAAAATGTTCCTATCACCAATTACTTCTGAAAAGTATTTAGGACTCATAATCCATGCAATTACCGCTGAATTTACAACATTATCTTTGAGCATATTGCTTGAAAAGATGTAAGCCTGTTTCTGTGATACTTCCAGTATTGTTAAAAAATGCGACATCTGCTGTTCCTCCTATTCTTATCGCCTTGCACTTTTTGTGCATTATTGCTAATTTTATTTTCTTTTTCAGATTTTTTATTACTGTTTTTAATATATCATTTTTCATTTTCTTTTTCAATACCTTTTTTTTACTATGTTAATTTTCCTCGTTAATGCCCTAACGGGCTTGTACTTCATCTGCGTTAGTCATTACAACGAAGTCCTTTTACTTTAAAATGGATTATGTTTCGTTAACTAGTTTACTTCAATATGTGCTTTCAATCCATCTGAAATAAGTCTCTTTATATTTTTGCTTTCAACCTCAACAGAAAGTCTATGGCGATTTTTTAATAACTCTGCTGCCTTCTGCTCATCCTCTGTCATTTTTGCTTCGCTGGCATGATTGATCCTATTTCGAATCAATTTTAATGCACAATAATACTCCATCATATTATATAATGTTTCTCTTTTTACATGGCTTTCCTTTATTTCAACAGGCGAATTACGAACCTTTTCAAGAGCTCTTAGCTTTCTTTCATAAGTGCCCTCTAATGGCTTTTTATATTCTTCATTATACAAAAAATAATAAGCTCCTGCGTCTGAATTATCTCGAATTTGATTAATAAATCTAGCTCCAGTTTTTGCTTCTGGACATTTGTTTCCGCTTGGATTTACCTTCATTCGGGTATAACTACGCTCACCTATTCCATTTATATAATATTTTTTCAAAAAATATAGCAAACAATCTACTGCTTTTTGACATTTTGTACTCATATTTTCTTTTAACTGATTCACATCATTCAAGGAAAAGTACTCACTGTCTGTATCAAGAAGTTTTAGCGCATTTTTAAATTCCTGTATATTTTTATCGATCAAGCGATCATCAAATAATTTGGTATAAAATGCATGTGCTTCTTTCGATGTTCCAAATGGGATTTTTCCTAAATCTTCTGGCATTTCCAGTAAACCCTGTTCATAATAGTAAACTGGCATCTTTTCTATATATAGAGTTAAGGCCTGCTGTATCATATTATTATCCAAGCACCAACGAATTAAGTCTGGATAAGTAAGCTGTGTCCCTTCTTTTATATACAATTTTTGCCGTATGATCTGAATCATATCTGAAAACATTCTTAAATACAAACTCTGCTTTTCAGTCTTTTTTCCGTAATTTTGAAGCTTTTCTCCAATTTGCGGTAGCAGCAAGTCCAACTCTCTAATATTGCAAATTCCTATTACCTGTGAAAAACGAACAATCAGTGAGAGCAAATCACGAGTTTCCTTGTCGGTTTCATTCTTATAACACTCTTCCAAAAGCTCTGCATTTCCGGTTCTTACAAACTGATCCACTCCATTGATCAAAGTAAACAGATCATACACGCAATCTATTGATTGAATAATACCACTATCTCTTGACTGTCTCAGATTGCTATAAACAATTTTCTTGCATTTAAAATTCATATATTCCAGATAACGTATCACTACTGTCATTAGGAAACTGGTATCTCTTAGCCCTCCCGTATAATCAATATATACATTTGCTGAATCTTCTAATAATAACTCTCTCGATAGTTGACTGTATATACTGAAAGCTCTTTTCTCCGTTGATTCGACATTTTCATTATAATCAATTTGAGAAAATACTGGTTCTTCACCATTATAAAACTCTTTTAAAGCTGGTGTTTCCTCAATATAATCTATCACCATTTGTTGAAATTTTTCATAATAATTCTGCGCCTTAACTGCCTGAGTCACAATACAAATCACTTTTCCAATTTGATTTTCCTGAGATGCTGCATAATCAAGCAGATACTTCACAGGTGCATCATCGGTTTGAATTCCATGATACATCTTTCCTTCTTGATCATTTTCGACTATATAGTTTCTCTCTCGATTCTCTTTTCTATACCAACTCAAAAACAACAACAAGATTCCTTTATTCATAATAGACTCCTCCCATTTTTCAAAACCTACATTACCAAGTAACTACTTCTACTCTTGATTACTGTTTTCCTTCTACGCTCTTTTCAATTTTATTCTTTAAAAGTTCTGCTGCTACGTTAACAACTACCTCACCGATATCTAAGAGCGTTTCTTTCTTCATAATCTTCTCCACCTTTCAAAATCTGGTTTTCCTCTCAAGCTTGCGCTCTTAAGGATGAATTATGTTTCCTTGTTGCTATAATACGTATTGTAATACGTATCATCTCGTTTGTCAACTCTTTTTTAATTTTTTTCATAAAAAAAGTCTCATGCCTCTTTGCATAAGACTTTCATAAGATTAAAGACAAAGTTTTAGTAATCGCCAATGTAACATAATGCCCTCACGGGCTAGTACCTCATTTCTACGTATTACAAAAATAAAACCGCGGCGGCAAAGTCGGTGAAGTGTCAATGCCCTCACGGGCTAGTACCTCATTTCTACGATGATGGACAGATATTCACATGGTGTGAATATTTTATGGGTGTCAATGCCCTCACGGGCTAGTACCTCATTTCTACTTTGCCGACACAAACAGTCACTATGTCTATTGCCACGTGTCAATGCCCTCACGGGCTAGTACCTCATTTCTACATAGGGATGGCGAAGCTATTCTTAAGCGGTATCCAGAATGTGTCAATGCCCTCACGGGCTAGTACCTCATTTCTACTGATAAGGGAGAAGGAGATAATATGGAAAATAATAATGTGTGTCAATGCCCTCACGGGCTAGTACCTCATTTCTACATGGAGAATATTGGCTATTGATGCAGCAATTCTTGCCATATGTGTCAATGCCCTCACGGGCTAGTACCTCATTTCTACGCGATGTACATCACAAGTTAATGAAATATTTCGAGGAGTGTCAATGCCCTCACGGGCTAGTACCTCATTTCTACGAGAAAGGAGATAAATATGTTAAAGAAGCTCGTTAATGTGTCAATGCCCTCACGGGCTAGTACCTCATTTCTACCATTTTGTTATTTCGAGATACAATTTAAAAGAAATTCGTGTCAATGCCCTCACGGGCTAGTACCTCATTTCTACCATGATGACCTGAGTCCAATATACAAGGACTTGGAGGTGTCAATGCCCTCACGGGCTAGTACCTCATTTCTACGTTACTTCTTGCTGTATGTATGGTCAAGATAGAAGAACTTGTGTCAATGCCCTCACGGGCTAGTACCTCATTTCTACTGATTTCTTAGAAATGACAAAAAACGTTCTGGTTCCAGTGTCAATGCCCTCACGGGCTAGTACCTCATTTCTACATACCGATGGATTTATTCGTTGAAGTATTAAAAGCAAAAAGGTGTCAATGCCCTCACGGGCTAGTACCTCATTTCTACATAATACTAAATGTGGATTAGAGTTTAAAGTCGTTGTGTCAATGCCCTCACGGGCTAGTACCTCATTTCTACAGTACCCCTTCAAAAACCTAGGTTTTATGCGGTTTCCAGAGCCTGTTTTTGCAGGTATTTGTCAGAATATTCTGACAGTAACTGTTTTTCGTGCATGTTAACAATTTGGACATATTTAACGAGGTATACTCATCTTTGACACTGAATTAAGTATAGCACCAAATACAGCCACTGTCATCCTGTTTTTAATATTTTTCAAAAACTTTTTATTTCAAATTTCAATTACCCACTCATACTTCTCTCCTTTTTTTCTTCTTACCAGCATTCCCATACTAACTTCCATACAGTCAATCTTCGCATTATTGAAAATCACATGAAGTTCCCGTTCCACCTTCTCTATCGATTTATCAAGTCCTTTCTTTTGTCGTTTAAACTCAACGATTTTCTCTGCTAACTCCTGCACCTGTGCATGAATATTGATTTCCTGATAAACAGCCTTTTTCTTTTCCTCTGAAATATTTCTGCTGACTGGAAGTGTAATGCCGTTACTCTCCTCTGAATTTTTCTTGATCGCATGAAGCACTGGAGATGGGTAACAGTTTTTCGTTCGTTTAAACATGCAATTACAACCATACTCAGCTGTCACGGATTTATACTGTTCTCTCAACTTAATGCAGCTAATTGGACGTGATAAAAGCTTTTTGATAAATTTTTCTGTCATGAAATACTGATAATTCAATGTAAATGACATCACAGTATGAACAAACTCACGACCTTCCTCACCCATATGCCCAAAGACATATAAAACAGATAATCGCTCTCCATGTGCCAAATATCCAGTTGAAATTGCTTTGTTGACAAGATACGACATAAGAGAACATCCCTGTAATACCAAGCGAACACTCTCTGGAACAACACCAAGTCTTTGATAATCCAATTCTTGAAATGCTGCTGGCTTTATCTGTCCATTTCCTAGATTCTTTTGTGCACCTTGAATTGAAAGATTCATTGAAATAATCCGTTTCACTGCTGTACTATCGCTCTTTACAATAGCGCCAAACCACTGTTGTAGATTTTGTACTGGCATCATCTGATCATCGCAAAAATAACTTCTCTTCTTTCCAATCAAATGCATACCATATGGTAATTTGATAGCTTGTCCAGGTTCCTTTGTTTTCCGTCTACTCTTCCATGGGAAAAATTCGATTGTATTAGCAGAAGGTGCTTCTTTTGTTCCCTCTTCTAATAAATTCTTTACTTTTGCAGCAATCACTTCTTCTAAGGAATACACGTAGCGCACTGGTATCCATTCTGAAAAGAAAATCCATACGTGATATCCACGGTATCCAGAAAACTCACAGTATCCGGTTAATCCAAGCTTTCTTAAGCATTCCATAACTTTTTTTGCAGTCTTGGCTGCTTCAAGCAAATATTTCGAAGGAATTTCTTTTCCCTGAAGTTCCAAAAGAATCCGCTTAGCGATATCAATATCAATTACCATATAGTGAACAGTTTCATTATTTCGCATCACATAGGTGTCAACTGTTTCCTCTCCTGATAAGTGGCGCTTCACTATATCTTCTGTAAATGGATCTGGAATCGTCTCGATATGACGCCGTCCGTTTGCTTCCATTTCTTCATGCGCATACAAATCTTCTCTTCCAACCAAAAGCTCCATAAACGCTGTTATCACTTTTCGATTGAATTTTTGAATCTGAGTCTCTATATCCTCTTTCTGTTCTTCGCTCGGCAGATCCTCTGCACAAAGCGTTTCCACAGATTCGCTCTGCTCTGAAAATTTTGTGATTTTATCTACGATTTTCTCAGCTTGACTGTACCGTCCTGCATCAGCATAAAGCTGCATCAATTCACTCCAATTTTCTTGTGTCTCTGCCTGGAACAACCGACCAAATGAATCCAAAATTTCCCTTTGGCTATGCGAATCCAGTGCTTGGTAGGTTTCATCTGAAGAGGCCTCTATTTGAAAATATTGCTCATATTCCAGAATCACCAGATCCTTCCAGCCGTTTTCTTCCCACACGCCAATCAAATATTCCGCAATATCCCTGTGAAAGTTTTTAAATTCACTACGCCTGTGTGCGAACTCTTCAAGTTGAGATTTATTACGAAGCATATAGACTAACACAACATATTCACTGATACTTTGAATTTTCTCTTCCTTATTATAATATTGCTCCCAACCATTTAGAATTTGCGTTCCTTTTTTCAAGCGTTCTTCTAAACTTAGCTGTGACTGCGTAAGCCATAGATCTTCTAAGCTCTGATCTAGCCTTTGCAATGCTTTCTGTGTCGCCGTCTTTCCATTCCGATCAAATGCGTATCCTAGAAATTCAATGCCTTGCTCCAATGGGCAAATAGATGTCTTTGCTTCCTTTAAATTTAATCCATATGGTTCCAACAATATTTTTATCTTCGCCAGAACTGTCTGCAATTGCTCTCGGCTCTTTCCCAACAGCAAGATATCATCCGAATAGCGAACATAAAACACAGATTCTCTTTCCATCATATGGTCAAAATCATCCAAATAAATATTCGATAGTACAGGCGAGATAGATGATCCCTGATAAATTCCAAGTGTTTTTTCTTCTAATGCTCCTCCCTTTCCAAGGGCAGGTGCTGACAACTGCATTTCAATCAACTCAATCACATCTTCTTCCTTAATTATGCGCTCTAATTTTCTCTTTAGCAGTGGCACTCGTATGCGATCAAAGAATGACTCAATATCCGTTTTTGCAATCCAAGAATATCTCCCAGAACCAATTTCCTTTTCTATTCGCTCTGCCGCTCCCATCGCCGATCGATCATTGCGATATGCATATACACATGTGGAAAACTTTGATTCATAAATTCGATTCAGTTCTTGTGCGATTGATGTCTGAACTACTTTATCGCGCATCGTATATAAACTGACTTCACGCACTTTTTCTTCTTTCTCCAGTGATACAAGACGTACCGGGCGAACCCGGTACTCATGATTGTACAATTCCAAATTTAATTGTTTTAATTCAATTCGACTGTTTGCATCAAACTGTGCACAGCTAATCTGATCCGTTCCTGCCGAAGGGTTGTTGCTTCTCACCTTCTCCCAGGATTGCCCCAGCTTTTGTAAATCAACTATCTTACTGTAAAGTCCCATCTTTCACGCTCCTTTTTATTCAAATCACAACCACATCATCTAAATCATCTTCACGAATACACGATGGATTGCCAAGTATTGCTATTTTTTGCATTTCTTCCTTTGCGATCTGGTAAATTCGAATGTTGCCATCATCCATTCCTTCCGATAGATCTGCTAGCTTCGCATATAATACCTCAAACTGCTTTCGGCTGATTTCACATTCAAATACACTATACTGAACCCGTCTTCCATAGTCTAACAAGATCTCAGCTGCTTTTCTTCTTTTTCTATTTGATGTCATATCATAGCATATTAAATACATTCCTCCTGCACATCCTTTTCCATCCAGCAAAATGGCTGATATATTCTATTTTCCCTTACAGCCTGTTTCAACACATCTGCCTGTTGACGGATAATATCTCTAAAATTTTGACTTTCATTTTTATTGACTGGCTCCTGCATCCATTTCTCATATGCCATGCAAAACTGCTTAAACGCATTTGGCTTCAAACGCACTGCACCATCTTCCATTTGAAAATCATCTTCTCCAAGCATTCCTTTATTAAAAAGTCGAAGAACAAACCGATCTGCCGCAGGCTGCCGAAATTCCTCAATCAAATCCAGTGCCAACGATTTTCGTCCATATCGAATGCCATGCAAAAATCCAAGATACAATTCGAAAGATTCCGCCTCAAGCGCAGCTGTAATCTCTTTTGTTAAAAACGTATAAGTCAAACTTAAAATAGCATTGATCGGATCCTTTGGTGGTCTTCTATTTCTCTCCTGAAAAGAAACACTGCTCTTAAACATTTTTGCATAAGACCGAAAATAAATTGCACTGCAAATTCCTTCTACCCCCATTAAACCATTTACTGTTTCTTTTCTCCCCAATGTCTTCTGGTACTCAGAAAGACTCTTCAAATCCTCTCTATAATCATACTCAGAATCACTCCAACGATATTGCCGAATCATCTCCATTTGGTTACTAATTTTATTATCAACAATTGCTCTTGCAAATTTTAATCGATCCGGCATTGATTCATAACAATGATACTGGCTAAGTCTCAAGAAAATATTTTTGGAATGCTCTGGTGCCATATGGCTTAAATATCGACCTGATCCAGAAAAGAAGCTGACATCTACACCAGCTTGCAAAATTGTGTGAAGTGCCTGTGTTGTAATCTGCACATTGCCAATCACCGAAATCCCTGTTACTCGAATCAGTCGCAATTCGGCCAGCAATTCACCATCTTTTTCAATTATAAGCCGATTGCTGTGCTTTTTGATACACGCTCCCTGCTCTTTTATATAAACAACAGCCATCTATGCCTCCAAATCATTTCTACTCCAGTTAACACTACATATTATCTCATCTGATAGTATATAGAATCCAATGGTGATACCCACTCCATCTGTTTTGACAACTCCGTAAAATCAATTTTCTCCAGTGTACAAAACTCCATGAATAACTCGACAACAAATTTTTGGAACTTCATATAATCGCCTGTCTCAACTGGAGCTAGTCCATGTGCAAAAATACTGTTATTGCGAAGTAAAACCATTGCTCGAATCCGCTTCAATTTTGGCACGGTATTCTTTCCATCCCAAATGATAGGATCTCCCAATGCCGCTAATAAGATAAATCCTTCCAAAAGAGAAATTTGCTCCGGCAAATATGCTGATGTATTTCTTCCAAATACAGCCTTCTTCAATTCTCCTACCTTCTCTTTAAGTTTGGTAAATTCCTCCTCGGTAATCTCTTTATCACCAATCTTCATTTTCATATATTCCATTTTTGACACGAATAGTTGATATAAAGCTAATCGCCTCTGCTCAATCATTTCCAAAAGTCGATAAAACAAAAGTGTTGCCATATCATACTTTTCCTGACACTCACGAACCTTCGCATTCTGGTACATACTAAACATTAATGGAATTACATAATTAGGTTGCTGAAGAATTTCCATATTACGTTTTTGCCTAGTAAGCTCTGGTATATCTTTTAAATTTTCCAATAACTCTTTCTGACGAATCAGTTGCTCCAAAAAATCCTGCAATACAAAATGGCGACTATATTGGCTATCCCGTTCAATGCCCTTTACTAAACTGCTCATTGTCTGATAAGCCCGAATAAATTCAAGTGAATCCCAGTATTCATAAGTCTGTGCCAGTGAGTAAACAAAATTAAGTTCCTGCCGGATCACCGGATCTGGAATCTCTTCTTTGATCTCTCCAAGTTTCTCTCTTGCGCCTGCATAATTATACTGCTCAAACAACGCATATGCCTTATCAATCTCAAGATCACCAAATACATCCATTGGACTGTTGATATAAAATAATGTTTCCGATCCTGGAAGAGGCTTTCGAAAATCTCTCATATACTGATTTGTTCCTACGTAGATCATTTGCACATGGATCATAGCACCAGCCATTGCTGCCGCTGTAGACATTGCCTTTGTTCCTCCAGTGAAATCAATATAAATTTTCTCCGGCTTTCCCCACTCAAGGTAGCATCGCTTAATTTCACGATAAATATCTGTCTGATTTGTTTCATTCACTTTACTCTTCTCAACTTGAGACATACGCAAGCAGCAAAAATCCATCACTTTATCCAAGATCTCTTCTGACTGACTTGTGTACAAAAACAAAATCCGCTCAGGCTGCAGCAGCGAAATATTCAATACAATCGGCTCATAGGATGTTCCTACTGATACAATCAGATACTTTGCCTTTTCTTTTAATTTACTCTTGTTGTTGCGGATATACTCTCTTACAATATGCTCCATCATCTCTTCTTCATAAAATTGCTCAGCCTTCTTGCGCTGCTCCAATGTCTTTCTCTCAAGCGTCATCCACTGCTCAGTTTTTTCCTTTAAAATCTTATCCACATATCCTCCCTTTCTGCTAAACCGTTTTAGAAATACTCTTTTTCGCCGTTCTCTTAAGATTTTCTTTAGTTTAGCGACAGCTGCTTCTTTTGCACATCATCTTCTTTGCTGTCTTATAAATTTAAGATGTTTTTATTTTACCGTATAAACAGTTTACTGTCGATGCAACTACTATGTGGATAATACGTAGATTGTAGTTATTCATCTATTCATCAATACTTAGCTTCAGCAGAAAGTGGAAACAAAAAGTAAATATTGATCCGTATTTTTTCTTCTCATCAAAAAAGGGCACTGGTGCTTTTGAAAGAAAGAACACTCTAGCACAGGACTTCGCCTTATATCAAAAAGGCTTTTGAGTATTCCCAGATCATCCCACCATTGTTTCACTCTGACCTCTTCCAACTCAGTTAATTCCTGTAATTTCAATCTCATTTGCTCAAAATTCTTTATACAGTGATAGAACTGCTGATGTGACATCCAATCTCTTTTCTCTGCTTCTGTTACACTTTGACCTAAGATCTTATGACAATACGCTTTAATAATACTTCGAATTGAATAAATCGCATAAGGAATCATATTCTTCGTCAAGATCGCATGCGTATGCTGACATGATTTACAACGAAGACGCAAAATTTTCATATGATGTGTTTTCCATTTATAATAAACATCCAAATCAATCCCTTTTTCCATTTTAATCTCATAACCATCGTCTTCACTGACTAAAAAATACCTCAAATATGTACCATGACGTTGCCACTGTCCCATAGTATTACACACAGGACAGGTATACGGCCAATTTCCATAGTGTGCCAAAAGCTCTTGGTAACTATCGACATCATAAGAAAAGTCAATGATCATAGCCACTCTCCTATGTTCTGCAGGGTATGGTTAAATTTACAAGTTTCATAAAGTGATGATTTTATTAATGCCCTCACGGGCTAGTACCTCATTGCTACCGCAGCATATTTTTTGGATGAGAGCATGGTTTGTCTTGTGTCAATGCCCTCACGGGCTAGTACCTCATTGCTACAGTACCCCTTCAAAAACCTAGGTTTTATGCGGTTTCCAGAGCCTGTTTTTGCAGGTATTTGTCAGAATATTCTGACAGTAACTCATTTTCATGCATGTTAACAATTTGGACATATTTCATAAGGTAAATCATCCTTCTGACACTAGTTCAAGTATAGCATGAAATCCTGCTTCTGTCATCTCTTTTTTACTAAAAAATTCTGTATATAGTTATTGCCATGAGCAAAATCAATAATTTTATTTATCTCCCCATATCTACTACACTTAACTTTTGATTCCAAGTTCCTGTTTTATTCCTTTTACCAATGCTGCCGAATAATTTATATTACTTTCTTTTGCTAAAAGATCCAACCACTGAGGTATTGTAACATTCTTTTTCACATAAATTTCCTTTGTTGCATTTCTAAAGTACGGAAGCCAGACATGAATATATATCACGTCACTTTTATTACTTGTTAGTTTCGGAAGTTCCTGCCCCATACTTTCATAATCAAGTATCGCCAATGCAAGGCTCTCCTGAGCTGAACGAATCAACTCATCCATTGTCTCTTCTTCAACTAATGTAATTTCTGGAAAATCAATAAATCTTAATTGATACAATCCATTCTCTTCCTTAACTTCTGCTGGATACACATAATTTTCTTCCATTTTGCACCTCTAATTTTACCATATATTTAAATCTAACATATTCATTTACCATTTTCATACAAACCTCCCTGTTCGTCAATCTTTTTTTGAAATTCTTTTTGTTTTTTTCCCCTGAATCATATTTCCTACATCTTTCTGATTTCCAGTTGCAATCGTTCCTCTTGACTTCGGTGCATACCTCTGCTTAGCATTTATAAGCGCTCTTGCTAATTCTCCTGCCTGATTACTTGTAAGTCCACTCACTACTGCTACAAATGCCTTATCCTTTTTATTCTCTGTACTCTTTTTTTCCGTATTCTTTCTCTCCATATCTCTTTTCCTACAAATCCCTTTCTTCTGATATTTCAAATGCTTATTAAAAAGTAGTGACTGTTACATTCCCTTCTGCTACTACCTCCTCAACTGTATTGTTTCCATATCCGATTGTTACGGTATTTTCCTGATCAACCCTCCATACCTTTCCACTCTTATAAAATGGAATCACATCCACCTCTCCGTTACGTCTTTTAACAACCACCATATTATCAGTTACATTTAAAATAGAATCGCCTTTCTTCATTACATTAATTCTCATAATAAACTTACCTCCTTATTTTTCGACTTCCTAAGTTACCAGATTCAGTGTTAAATATTTCCTTTGTTACATCATAAATTTCAATCACTGTAATGAACCACCTTTCCAATAACAAAATCAAATAATAGTCAACCTACTCTTTACTCATTAATATTTGTCCATAATAGACTTACTATAACCTTCCAACATGTAATTGCAACTTCTAATCCCCTCATACTTTTACCTCCACTTTTCAAGGAAGATTGCAGTGCGTATTGACTTTCGTTGTCTATAATATAATACGTATTATAATCTTTGTCAACCACTTTTTAATTTTTTTCTTGTATTTTTTTCAAACCTGTGCTATAGTGATTTAAACGAAATGTGCAGCTAATAACAGAGTAATTGTTTAGATTGAAACCATTAACTGTTTTCCACATAGGAGGTTGCATATGACATTTCGCGAAATCAAGAAACTTTTAGAAGCTGACGGTTGGCGTTTAGTTAGGGTTTGTGGTTCACACAACCAGTTCCGCAAGGCTGGGAATCCTTACGCTGTCACGGTTCCTAATCATGGCAGTCGCAGTATCTCTATTGGTGTTATAAAAGATCTTGAAAAAAAGACAGGTCTATCTCTTCGGAGGTAGGCCTGTTCTTATTTTCTGTATTTTTCTTTAAAACTTCATAATATCAATATTTCCACGATGCACTTGCTTATGACACTTCTGACACAATGTTACAATATTATCTAGTGTTGCTGCTCCACCATACTGGTACTCAATTACATGATGTCCCTCCGGTCTTTCCTTACTCCCACATATACAACATGTTCCATAATCCCTTTTCTTACCCTCACGCTGCACTCTCTGATGCTCACTACTTCTTGCCATTCTACTCACCTCCCCTGATATCAATTACTCGCCATATTTATCTGCAATAATCTGCACCACAGCCATCCCAATAATCACAAACACGGTAACTGCTACCATTTTATTTTCCTCCGCTCATTTTACAAAACCTACATTACTGAGTAACTACTTTTATTTTTGATTACTTACTTTCCTCTGCACTCTTTTCAATTTTATTTTTTAAAAGTTCTGCTGCTACGTTAACAACTGCCTCACCGATAACTAAAATCGTTTCTTTCTTCATAATCTTCTCCACCTTTCAAAATCTGGTTTTCCTCTCAAGCTTGCGCTCTTAAGGATGAATTATCTTCTCTTGTTTGTTACAATGCGTATTATAATACGTATTTATCTATCTTGTCAACTCCTTTTTTTATTTTTTTCATAAAAAAAGTCTCATGCCCTTTAGCATAAGACTTTTATAAGATTAGAAATAGCGTTTTAGTAATCGTCAACACAATGCCCTCACGAGCTAGTACCTCATTGTTACCGAAAGGGAGAAGGAGAAAATATGAGTTTTTATAAATTGTATCAATGCCCTCTCGGGCTTATGCCTCATTGCTACGTGATGCATTAGCAAAGCTCGAGTTCAGTAGTGATAAATGTGTCAATGCCCTCTCGGGCTAGTACCTCATTGCTACGAAGGAGAGCTTGACCGCGAGACTGCCCGAAACTGGGGTGTCAATGCCCTCTCGGGCTAGTACCTCATTGCTACGAGCAACAGTGCTTTGCCAAAGTAGTTGGGGTTACACGTGTCAATGCCCTCTCGGGCTAGTACCTCATTGCTACGTACGCTCGGCGGTCGTTCATTCTGTAAACAAGGATGGCGTGTCAATGCCCTCTCGGGCTAGTACCTCATTGCTACAGTACCCCTTCAAAAACCTAGGTTTTATGCGGTTTCCAGAGCCTGTTTTTGCAGGTATTTATCAGAATATTCTGACAATAGCTGTTTTTCGTGCATGTTAACAATTTGGACATATTTAACGAGGTATACTTGCCTTTGACACTGAAATAAGTATAGCACTAAATGCAGCTATTGTCATCCTATTTTTTCACCTTTTTCTTGTCTTATTCAACGCTTTCCTTGCCTTTGCAATTGCCTTCATATCTGCACTTTTTCTGCTTTCGATATGAAGTGAACGATACAGCTCAAAACGCTCTTTTGATAATTGGCCATTCTCCAATGCCTGCCTTACTGCGCAGCGCGGCTCGTTTGTATGTGTACAGTCACGGAAACGGCACTGCGCCGCCAACTCTGCAATATCTTCAAATGTATCATCAATTCCTTCGTCTACATCACAAAGTCCTATCTCCCGCATTCCCGGTGTATCTATTATGACAACATTATTCGGTAGTTCAATCATTTCTCGATATGTTGTTGTATGGCGTCCTTTCGCATCTTTTTCACGAATCTCACCTGTTTTCATAATCTCTGTTCCTGCTAATGCATTGACAAATGTTGATTTTCCAACACCTGAGGATCCTAGAAGTGCAATTGTGTTTCCTGGCTGCAGATACACCTGTAATTTATCCATCCCATCACCTGTCAAAGCACTGACCGCATGAACTTTTATCTGTGGAAGCATTTCTTTAAGCTGTTCTTTCAGTTTTTCCACATCTGGACATAAATCTACTTTGGTCAAAATTACTATCGGCTGTACGCCTTCCTGCAAAACAGTTGCCGCATAGCGCACTGCACGATTGACACTGAAATTGTCATTCAATGACATTACGAGAAAGGCATAGTCAATATTTGCTGCCATTGGCTGTTCTTTCATACTTTTTGCTGTATCTGGACGCGTCAGGAAATTTTTTTGTTTACAAATCTCTATAATTTTTGAATCACCTTTTGGATTATAACGAAAAGTCACATAATCTCCAACTACTGGGAACATAGTTTCTTCCTTATAAAATTTTCCACTTAATTTTGCTGGAATCTCCTTTTCCAAATATCGAATCAGGTAACTATTTTTCTGTACTTCGCTGATACGCCCTATGCACTGTTCATCAAATACGTCCAGTTCTTTTATGCCTTCTTCTGTCTGATGGTACTCTTCTTTTCTTTCTTTCAATTCTAATCTCTCCTGTCTTTATGCCAGAGGCCTAATGACCTCTGTTTTTAACAAGATTATAGAAATTCAACTTGTATATGTCAATATTACAGGTGTCCCGAGAATTTTTCCATCCATTCTTGCTCTAATGCCCTCACGGGCTGTTACCACGCAGAACTCTTGTGGTGCACCTTTCGCTACGTAAGTGACTGTGCTGAGGCAAATGTGATTTACGAGGCGGAACGTTGTAGCGGGACTTTCAAAGAACATATGATAATAAGGCGTGTAACAGGTACCCGCGGAAAAGTGACGCCGACAAACACTTCTCCGAAGCACCTTCGTGAAACCTTAGATGGAAAATTCATCACCACATCACCTGATACTCTCCAAATCCAAAGCTGCTGTTTTTTCCAATATGAAGCAATTCTCCTGCAAACAGCAGTTTCATTGTATCTTCATTTGCACCATCAAACCAAACTTTTCCTTTGATTCCACGAAGTGTCATTGCGCTGTCTCTTCTATTTGAATAGCGATTGACTCCTTCTAATCTTGACTGCTGACGCGTAGTAACAGCTGTCTCTGGCGTTTCATCCCAAAATATTTCTGCTTCTATGCCTTCAAAGCAGTCCAGCATATAAAGGCGACGGCGAATTGACGCGATAATTGGATCCATTTGAAGATCACGAATAAATTCTCCCTGATATTTTACTGTGAATGGTGTGTGAAATGCCAGCATCCCTGAATAACAGGCGTCACTTACATGAGAAAAACTTCTCTGCTGTTCTTTTGGCAGCTGTGATTCCTCTAGCTGTCTCATTCGGTAATCAATATATTCTCCCAGCGTGGAAATTTGATAGTTTCCCATTTGAATGCTGTTATTTACAAGAATATCCTGCCAATACTGATTTTTAACAGAAACAATAATAAAATGTGCCTGATGCTTGCCAAGACCTGATACTCCGAGCATACTGATTGCCTGAAGATATTGATTAAAGTAAACAATATTTTTTCCGAAGAGAATTAGCTGAAAGCTCAACTGATCTCCCTGATAAAACTCTTCCTTATAATTATCACATTCAAGCACATAGCCTACGCTCTCGCCTGTTGTCACAAAAGATGGCTTCTTTTCATATTTAGAATACATGATGCGCTGCACAATACATTCATCTGAAAAATCACATTTTTCACATTCGCGCCCACGCACACAATTAGCACGCAGCAGCATTTCACCGATTCCACCACGAATAGCAGATACCTTCTGTTTAGGCAGCATGGTATCCTCTGTAAATTCGATTGTAAATGTAAGCTTTGTATAGCGAATGTCCTGTGACTTTATTAACAGCTGACTCATGCCGCACCTCTTTCTTCGTTTTCATTACAAAGCCTATTCTGCAAATATACTTGTATTGGCTTTGTTTTTAATATCTGCTTAATCGAACAAACGATAAAACTCATCCTTATATCCAGCCATGTGATCCCACACTGCAGGACTAAGCATCTTCTTCTCTGCCATTTCCTCAAGCTGTGGAAGTGTTACCTTAATAACATCCTCTGTTTCTCCCTCTTCAAGATGAACCTCATCAAGTGCCACATCTTTAAAAACGGCATAATTATCGCCAAGGAACTGACCAATATGATTATCTCCAAGCTCAATTAGCTCATCTTCTTCAATCTGAATGCCTGTTTCTTCCTTAAGCTCACGCACAATGGCATGTCTGCTTGTCTCTCCTGAAATCATATGACCACCTGTGTTCTCCCACTTGCCAGGTGCATAACGTTTCTGACTGCTGCGCTTTGTGAGCAAAATCTTTTTTTCGCTGTCAATTACCCAGATACCAACACAGTACAGACAATATCCACACGGAACTGTCTCACCTGCCTGAATGGTCTTTCCTGTTTTTCTGCCCTGCTGATCATATAAGTCCCATTTTTCCTGTTTTGCCTGCATAGTGTTTTCCTCTCTTCCTCTTTACTTCTACTATTTTCCAATTAAGTCTACTAGGAGTTGCCCACTTTGTCAATATATGATATGATAATACAAAAATAACAGGTTCATTTAACATTACAGTTCACGGCAAAGCCACATGAACAGTAACTCATTACACAGGAGGCATTATTATGAATTTTTCTTTATCACCAGAAAACGTTTCTGCATGGCGTGAGGGCCATGTTATGAATGATATCGTATTTAACCTTGGATGCTGCTGTCCGGGACAGGGCACTGAGGAAGTCTTTTCTTATATTGAAGTGATATATAAGAATGGAAAACGCCATTATTTCTATGAAAATCAAACTGGCTTTGACCGCTTTGAAAAAGATTTCTATGACAAGCGTTTTACCTCGTTTCATGAATTCTGGACAACAGAAGAGCTTGCCGAGGAAAAGCGTGATCTTTTCTCGTTTCGCTACTATGTGCGCCGCTCTGAAGATGCCTATACACATCTTACCACTTCTGAGATGGATGAATTAAAGACAAAGCTTCCGGCTTCCTGTAAGAAGCCAGATCGCATCACACAATTTCATCACTATGATCGCACGGTTAACTATCACGAAGACTCAGAAAGCTAAACTTGAAGCATAGGGGTCACGCAAAACACCTTACAAAACAGCAAAACATCCAGACACTCGCGTTCTCTTTCGAAGCAATGTCTGGATATTTTTATGTTTTTTGATACAAAAGTTTACTCTACTGTCACCAGTTCATACTCTCTGCTTCCAAAGCCAAGCTCTGCAGCTGCCTCAATTGTATGAACTTCGTGTCTATCATTGCACTCTCACGATCCGCTTGACTTGTAGTGGCGCACGCCAACGCGCCACAGCACATAACACGGGATCAAAAAAATAACAGCAAATAGTGGCATCACCATGTTCCAAAGAGAAGTGGTTCTTCCCAGCAAATATAAGAGCGGATAATATTGAATCAGCGCATACGGAACAATCACGGTACAAAACTGCAGCATGCGCTTTCCGTAGATTCCAATCGGATATTTGCCATATTCTCTTGCACCATCTGTTAACACATTCATAAATTCGAGTCCATCTAGTGTGAAAAAGCAAAGTGCTGCATATACCATGAACAATCCTGAAAAAACTGCTGCCCCACCGATCAGCATAAAAATCACAGTCAAGATCCGCGGCAAATTCCAATCAATTTGTACGTGCATAACGCCATAAATAAACAAGATAATTGCTTGAAAGCTTCTTCCGATTCTTGATAATTCAAATTTGCTTCCTAATACCTGCAAGATTTCGTTGCGTGGTCTTACAAGGACTCGATCAAACTCGGCATGGCGCACCATTCCAGAAAATGAGTCAAAGCCTCTTGCAAACATTTCTGCCAATGAAAACTCAACCAAAACAAGTGCATAGCAAATCAATACTTCACTATAGGTAAAACCTTTCACCTCGTGGAATCGTTGAAACATGAATGTAATTCCCATAAACACGTTAAATGAAAATAAAAACTGGCCAAGTGTCGTCAAAAAGAAGGAAGTCTTATACTGCATTGCACTTCGAATATGAATACTGATATAGTGCAAATACAGACGAACTGCTGAAATCCTTGCATTCTCAGCTTTCATGTTGCCTCTACTTCTTTTTCTGTGCCTTTTTTCATTTTGATTTCCATTATGATTTCTATTTTTGTTTCTTTCGATTCTTCTATTCATTCTTTCCATGGCTCACCCTCCCTGCACAACTAGCTTTTTTTCAGCAAATTTAGCAAATCGCCATCCAGCTCCGACAAGCACAATGAGCCAAAATATTTGAAGAAAAATTGCCTCTGCCATGGCTCGACCTGATAAATCGCCTGAATAAATTCGAAATGGCACATTCTGCATAGCAGCAAACGGAAGCACCTTTAACACACGCTGTACCACCTCTGGCATAAATGGAAGCGGCACAATTTGCCCCGATAAAAGCTCACAGGCAGACGCGTAAAAAATGCGAATTCCTTGGGCTGAAATCGTAAAGCAACAGCTGGTATAAATAATCACGCCAATTGCAACTGTTACTAGTGTTCCAAGTATCATTGTCAGTAAAAATAAGAAAAGCGTCATTGGATCCTGTGGAAGCATCAATCGATATGGCTTTGGCAAAAATAGTGCCACAACTAAAATTGGCGCACAGCGAAGCAATGCCTTTGACACACGGTTCGCGACACTTCTTGCAAACCACATGGAATAAATATGGACAGGGCGGCACATCTCATAGGCAATATTTCCATCCACGATAGATGAAAATATTTCTGTTTCCATCATCCATGCCATGAACAATGCCAAAAATGCCTGCTGCAGCCAAATATAGCTGGCGACAGCTTCAAAGCTCATTGGAAAGGCAGACGCATCTGCCTGATAAAATGCTCTAAAGACAAGAAGTTCCATAAATCCCCATGTAAACTGGGTGACGACTCCAGCTGCTGCTGCCGCGCGATATTGTAATCCCATCAAAAAGCGCATGCGAAAAAAAGAGAGATACTTTTTCATTTGACTTATCTCCCTTCATTCTCGTCAAAGCTTCGATATAGCTTTACAACGGCCTCGTCCATGGATGTGGCATCTTGCTTTAGTTCTTCCGGGCTTCCATCCATCAAAATGCGCCCTTTTCCAATCAGCAAAATGCGATTTGTCAATGCCTCAATATCTTGCATATCATGGGTTGTCAAAATGACAGTCGTCTTGTGGTCTTGATTTAATTGCTTAATAAAATCGCGCACTGCAAGCTTAGACACAGCATCCAGTCCAATCGTCGGTTCATCTAAGAAAAGAATGCTTGGACTATGAAGTAGCGATGCAGCAATCTCACAGCGCATTCTCTGTCCAAGTGAGAGCTGTCTTGCTGGTGTTTTTAATAATTCTGATAAATTTAGAAGTTCTGTCAGTTCTTCGAGATTATTTTTATACATTGCCTGTGAAATGGAATAAATATCCCTCAAAAGTTCAAATGAGTCAATTACCGGCACATCCCACCAAAGCTGACTTCGCTGCCCAAACACAACTCCGATATCCTTTACATAGGAAATGCGATCCTTCCATGGAATTTTTCCGTTGACAACACAAGTTCCCTCATCCGGCGTTAAAATGCCACTTAGTACCTTAATTGTTGAACTCTTGCCAGCTCCATTTTTGCCAATGTATCCAACCATTTCTCCGTCACCAATCTGAAAACTAATGTGATCAAGTGCGTGAATTTCTTCGTATTCACGCCGAAATAAGCTGCGGCAGGCTTCTCTCATGCCTGCTTTTCTCTTTGCGACCTTATAGGTCTTACATAAATTTTGTACTGTAATCATCGTACTTCCTCCTGGTAGTCATACAACTTATCACGGTTCTCACATATGTGTGAACTGTATCTTGCCAAGTAGGTCTGCCTTTTATGGATTTTGCCATAAAATACCTATCTGATCCGGTTTGTCCCGCCTTCGGGTGCGTCCGTTCTAGGGTTTGTCCGTTCTCGTACATGCTGTACATTCTTTTGCAAAAGGACTTTTACTATAGCGTATTTTCAGGCATATGTCAAGGAATATATCAAAATTCGGCATTTTTTATAAAGTGTAAATTCGCAATCCGCTTTTGCTGCACTTATTTTTTATAGGTTGCAAATCTCAGCTTTTAATTCTTCTTGTGAATTAATCTCATACGGATGGCTGTTTAATCGGATTGTTGAATGAAGGCACGCACCTGTCTCCTTTTTTGTAAGGGTCTGCCCACAAAATGCCGCCCAAGCTGCCTCTTTAGGCACACCATAACGCTGCAATGCAAAAACTTCCTCATATTCGTGAGCTAACAGCTTTGGATCAGAATAAAAATCAGTGCCGCAAGTCATGCGAACACCTTCTTTTACACAATATTCTACTGCTTTTTGATGTGCTATAACAGCCGGACGCGCATGCTCTGCAAAAAATGATGCGACCTGCAGTGGATTATCATTAGCAGCAAGTAGCTGATAAATTGCTGCTGTCGGAACGTAGAGTATGTTTTTTGATGATAATTCATATGCCTGTCTTTGATTCATGTAAATACCATGCTCGACTGAATCCACACCTGCCTCAATGCACCAGTCTAGGCTGTCTCCGCCCCATGTATGAACCATGACAAGTTTTCCAGCCGCATGATAGTCTTGTACCAGCTTGAAAAATATTTCTTTTTTCATTGTTGGAATCAGTACTTTCTCTGGTGGTGCACCGACACCGCCTGTTGCAAAAATCTTTACCCACAGACTGTTTCGTTTTTTTATACAATTCTGAAAAGCACTGTCTTTAGCATTTTCACCATTCACCATTCCAGAGCATTCGACAACAGAAAGCGCATTTTCTTTAGTGCTTTGTTTCCATGCATCTGCCTTGATACACTCTAGCCCGCCTGCATCGCGAACTATACGAAAACCCATAGCAGCAAGTTCATTAAGGCAGCGCTTAATGCGTCCTTCTACATCCAAGCTACTTCTCTTTTCCTGATCATCATGATCAAAATCAGTCCACCCTGCATGGAGGTGGAAATCTACAAAACCTGGAATTTCATATTGTATCTGACTGATGCCATCTAACACTTTTGAATCGGTCACATCTGTTTGTGCTTTTAATTTATTTGAATTATCTGCCTGATCTACATAAATTTCTTTTATCCAATCTGCTCTCTTTTCCATGGTTTCTTCCGTTTCCTCTCATTGACTTTTCTCTCATATTTCACAACTCACTTCTTCACTCTAAATACGGCAGAGTTGGCACACTGTCAAGCAGAAGTTTTCCATACTCTGTTTTAGGTTTAGCAAAAAAAGCTTCCTTTTCTCCTGTCTCTTCAATTTTTCCATCCTTCATGACAGCCACCTCATCACAGATATCATAAATAACACCCATATCATGCGAGATGAAAAGAATTGTCAGCCCCATCTCCCGTTTAAGTTCTTTGATTAATTGCAGCATACGAAGCTGCACTGAAACATCTAAAGCACTAGTTGGCTCATCTGCAATCAAAAATTTTGGTGAAACACAGAGCGCTCTTGCAAGTGCAATTCGCTGCTTTTGTCCGCCGGAAAAAGATGATGGAAAACGTGAAAGTGTATCTTCTGGAAGTTCCATGCGCTGTACCCATTCCTGACATTTTTCCTTTACATGCGCCCTGTCTGTAATTTTATGAAACAGCATTGCATCAGAAAGTATTTTTTCTATTGTGTGCTTTGGATTTAATGAACCTTCTGGATTTTGAAATACCATTTGAATTTGTTTACACTGCTGCTTGCGATGCAAATGCTTTTTCTTGCTATAAAGCATTTCTCCATCAAATACAACTTCTCCCGTATCAGCCTGCAAAAGCCCAGTGATAACCTTTGCCAGTGTTGACTTTCCTGAACCTGATTCTCCAACTAGACCAAGTACTGTATTTTTTTTAATATCAAGACTGACATTATTTAATGCAGGGTATTCTTTGTATGATGCCTGAATATTTCTAATTTCTAAAAGTACATCACTTTTTTGCATTTTGCTGCCGCTCCTTCTTAATGATATGTTATTATGTTGGGGTCATCTATGTGGAATACGCAAAATTGCTGACAAAAGCATTTTCGTATACTCATCCTTAGGTGTTAATAAAATCTCCTTTGTCGCAGCTCTTTCCACAATTTTTCCATAATGCATCACAGCAAGATGACTGCATATGCCTGCTGCCACTGCCAAATTGTGAGTGACGAACAATATGGCAAAATTCATCTCTTTTTGCAGCGACAAGATCAAATCAAGTGTCTGCTTTTGAACAGTAACATCAAGCGCCGTGGTCGGTTCATCACATAAAAGCACATCTGGGTTACAGGCAAGTGCCATGGCAATCAAAATTCTCTGACATTGTCCACCGGAAAGCTCTGATGGAAGGCGATCCTTTTTAGAAAGCTCTTTCGGTAAGCCAAGGCGCTCAATTAGCTCATTAGCGCGGCATACCGCTTCTTTTTTGCTCACATTTTGCCTTATCATAACAACCTCAATGAGCTGTACAAAAACAGGACATAGCGGATCGAGTGCACTCATCGGATTTTGAAAAATCATTGCCACATTTCCGTTAATCTTTTTTTCTTCATAGCTCTCTGAAAGATTTTTAGGAAGCAGTCCTATCAGGCTTTTTAATGTAAGTGTCTTTCCTGAACCTGATTCTCCAACTAGGCCAAGCGTCTCTCCTCGCTTTAACTGCAAAGAAAGATGATCGACAAGAAGTCGGCCATCTTTTCCAGTCACTATTAAATTTTTTACTGATACAATCGGTTCTACTGCTTTTAAATATGATGCTATGGATTTCACTGTTTCAACTGAATCAGTCTGCATTTCCATAAAATTCTTACATCCTTTCTTTTTCTTAACGAAAACGATCTGCAAGCCCATCTCCTATAAATGAGAGCGCCACTCCTGTATATACGACAAACATACCAGGCAAAACTGAAAGCCACCAGGCACTTGTCATAAAGGTTTGTCCCTCTGAGATCATGGTACCCCAATCTGGTGTGGGTGGTGAAATTCCAATGCCCAAGTATCCAAGCGTTACAATAATGACGAGAAGTCCAACCATATCTGTCATTAAAAGGACAATTGCCTGCGGAATAATATTGGGGAGCAATTCACAAAATAAAATTCGAATATCAGAGTATCCAAGAATCTTTGCTGCTGCAATCCACTCTGAATTTTTAAGTGCTGCACTTTGTCCTCGTGCTACCTTGCAGTAAATAAGCCATCCAACTAACAAATACGTGATAAAGATACCGTGCGAACCTGCACCAGATGCAAATGCGATCACAATGACAAGCAAATAAAAGGGAAATGCGATAAATGTATCTGATGCCATTCCTACCAGCCAGTCAATCGCACCTCCAAAATATCCTGCTGCCATTCCAAGAAAAATACCTATTATAAATGGTGCTATCTCAGCCATAACCATAATCCATAGATCAGTTCGCGCAGCATACAGCGTTCTTGTGAATAAATCACGCCCTAATTGATCTGTTCCAAACAAGTGCTTTGCCCCAGGTGCCTTAAGAAACTCTGCAAGATTTTGTTCCAGCGGATCATATGGGCAGATCACAGGCGCCAGTACAGCTAAAACTACCAGTAGACCCATCATAAAAAGACCGATCCACAATGTCGGCGCATGTGTCTTTTTTAATTTTTTTCTTTTTGCCTGTTTCATAACAATATGCGCCTTTGCCCTTTCATTTTACTTAATATGTTATACTGTCACAATTTTTACACTTTTGCCATTCGCGGATTAATCTTCTTTGCAATCAAATCAACAATCAAGCTAATAATGACAACAAAAAATGCGCAGTACAGCGTGATTCCCTCTACAAGTGGAAAATCACGATTGGATATTGCCTCAAATAATAGCTTTCCAATTCCTTTTACAGCAAATACCTGCTCAACCACAAGTGTTCCGCCTATTAAATAAGACAAATTGACAGAAAGCAGCATCAATGTTGGCACTACTGCATTATGAAGCACATGTTTCCATAAAATTACACGTCTTGGAAGCTTTGCTGCACAAAGCGTAAGCACAAAATCTGCATCAAGTGTTTCTATCAATTGCTCTCTAAGTGAACGCACAAGCGGCGGAATCTGCCCAAATGATACAGTTATTGATGGCAAAATCAAACTATAAATCATGCCTGCTGTCCCTTTTTTCAGACCGCCAACTGGAAACCACTTCAAATTGACAGAAAAAATAAGAATCAAAATTAGTCCGATCCAAAAAACAGGCATACCATGCGCAATAATAGGAATAATCCTAATTAAATGGTCTGCAATGCCATCTTTATGTGTGGCTGCCGTAAATGAAAGAAGCAGTGATATAACAATTGAAATAGTCATTGACATGACAACAAGCAAAAGTGTCACTGGTGCATACTGTAAAATCAGACTGCGGCACGATACGCCATATTTAATTGAATTGCCCGTATCTGCATGTAAAAATACGTTTTGCAGAAAAATGAGAAACTGCTGCCCCAGTGAATCATTTAAATGCAGCTGCTCTCTTAATTGATTTACTGCCTCATCTGTCGCATGTTCTCCAAGAACCATAACAACTGGATCTCCTGGCACGAGACGAATCAGTAAAAAAACTGCTACTGTAACAAGCGCAATGACAAGAGCTGCCCTAATAAGCGCTCTTGTCATCATTTTATAACTATTATTCTTCAAAATAAACATCCTCAAAGTGGACACTTCCATTCGGCAATACAGTAAAGCCCTCTACATTATCTCTCAGTCCAACTACATTCTCTGAATTATACAGCGGAATATATGGAACTTCATCTGCTAAAATCTGCTGCAGCTCTTCGTAAACTGCGGCACGCTCATCTCCGTCTGGTGTCACTTGTCCTTTTCTCATCAAATCTGCTGCTGTCTCATTGTTATAAGAAGTCCAGTAGCACTTGCTCCATCCATCTGGATCGACCTGAAATGCAAAAATAGAGTTTGCATCTGGATAATCAGCTGTTGCACTGTTGATCATCATAGAGAAATTTAAATCGCGAAAATCTGAACGGAATGTTGAAATTTCCTGTGCATTAATTTCAATATTGATTCCAATCTGTGCACCTGCTGCCTGAATGATCTGTGCCTCCTGAAGACGTGTATTATTTCCAGATGCGATGCTGATCGTAGTGTCAAAGCCATCAGGATATGCAGACTGTGCCAATTCTTCTTTTGCAGCGTCAATATCATACGAAAGCGCATTTACCGTATCATTTGTCTGATACAAAAGCGCACGCGGAAGAACAGTGTTTGCTATCTCTGCATAGCCAAAGGTTAATGCCTTTGTAAGTGACTCTCTGTCAATTGCCATTGCAAGTGCACGACGTACATGCTCATCACTGAAGTGCTCATCAAGCGTATTAAAGAACAGCTCTTCTACATTATAGCTAAAGCTGGTTGCTGTCTTCGTATCAGCATTTCCATCTACATTCGATGCATTGCTAAGTGACAAATCCTCAATTCCGTCAATCTCGCCCGCAAGCAGCTGATTAAGTGCCTGATTGTCATCATCTACTACTTTATATACCAGCTCATCAATATATGGCTTTCCTTCCTGCCAATAATATTCATTCTTTACAAAAGTCAAATCTCCAGATGGATCCCACTCGGATACGGCAAATGGACCTGTACCAACTGGATTCTTGAAAAACTCCTCCTCAGTCTTTCCACCAAAATCCTTTGGAATAATTCCATTTGAGAAATTGGCAAGCTCTGAAAGAAATGGTGTGTAAGCTGTTCCCAGTGTAATCTCTACTGTCTTTTCATCCACTGCCTCAACAGATTTTACATCTGCCTCAATTGGAAGGGATCCTCCGACTTCAAGATGGCGCTCAATGGAAAACTTGACATCCTCTGCTGTCACATCTGTGCCATCGCTAAACTTTAAACCATCACGAAGCGTAAAGGTATATACAAGACCATCATCACTGATCTTATGATCTTCTGCCAGCCAGTCAATAATATTTCCATCGTTATCAAAAGTCACAAGTGACTCAAACACCTTATCAATTGCAAAGGCATTATTTTCTGTAATTTCCTGATGAAGATCGAAAGAGGTCGTGGAATCAGATCTGGCATAAGTGAAAGTTCCTCCAGATGTTGACTCCTCGCCTGCTAAAGCCAATGTACTGGCTCCAAGACTGAAAACAGCTGCCGCCGCTACTGCTGTAAGAATGTGATGTTTTCTCATAATCGTACCATGCCCTTCCATTCCCCGAAACAGACTTTTTCTCGCCCATCAACGGGGAAACTTTATTTTGCAGTTACAGTTCACGCATCATGCTAGATGCGGATACTTGCAAACCCTCATAACTGCTTAACTGCTTGAGTTCTATCATACCATGTTATTTTTTTCTGTCAACAAAATAAAAAAAGGATTTTTCCTATATTTTGCTATAGGATGTTCTTATATCGAGTTGCATTTATTTTTCTTTTTTCTTTACGTCCTCTTAGTTTTGTGTTACACTGCAGCATAAGAAAGCGAGAGCAAACATGATATTAGCAGGAGGTTTTTTCAATGCAGGAAAACATTGTCATACTTGGAACTGGTTTTATAGCAGGCTATTTAAACAGGGGTCTTCATTATCTTTTTTCAGAATTAAGACAACCAATGGTAGGAAATGTGTGTGCCATCGGAAAACATCCAGAAAAATTAGCTTCGCGTACTAATATATTAAAGGACTGTGTGCTTTGTACAGATCCAATTGACTCTGTATTATTCAAGTTCCATCCTACAATTCTCATAGTCGCGGTGCCGCCGAGTGTCTCTGTCGATATTGCAAAAACCATACTTCTTCCCTATTATAATACGCTTCGTGCCGCCTCACAGCCACTGCCAGATTTGTATTCCTTTACTCCAACACCAGATGAAAACTGGTATGCGAATCTTCTCGGAAACGACGTTTCTATCGTTAAAATTCTTCCAAATATTTTTACTGACGTTCATGGAATTGATATCACAAGTGTCGGCATCAATACCATATCCCCAACACCTGCTTTTAAGCACTCTAACCGCCGTGTACTGCTTGACATTCTGCTTACCCCTTATGGAAAAACAGTTTCTTTATCTGCATCTCAGGCACTGATCTTTCTTGCTGGAAAAATAACAAGCCATGTCTGCTGTGAAGCCTGCTTTTGCATTCACGAAGCCGCACAAAAGGCTGGTCTTTCAGTTACGCTAAATGATATCGGAAAAGCATTTCAGTATGCCCAGAGATCATTTACGAAATTTTTCGATGATCCAATCCCTTCTCTTCGTCGTAACGATGCTTTACCGCCTACCATGCAGGAATTCATGCATCATTTTTCTGATTCCTGGTTTGGTGGTCTTCACGATTTTACAACCTCAATGCCTGTCTGTGTGTCGGATGAAGAAGCACTGTCTCTTGATGTCTACTCCTACGCACTCAACACGATTGCCATCGCAGTAAAAACAAAAGAGGAGTTGGAACAAGATACAAAAAATGCCGCCACAAAGGGCGGCATACTCGAACGAGGAGTTGAATACTTTTATGAAGTTATCGAAAGTGAGCTTGGCAATCAGGCATTTTCTGCCGCTTGTGATCATCCGATTTCTTCTGGCTACTGGGAAACACTTCGCAGTCAGGTATGCAGCCTAAGCCGAGAAGCCTATGAGCGCAGTCTGCATCTTACATCACATTAACCATGCCATTTAGTTTACTGTGTTTTTGTTGCCTGCGCTTTCGTTGTCTTTGGCTTCCATCTAGGATAAATCATCCATGATGCAATTCCTATTACAGCAAGCGCACGCAGCGCCCAAAGCAGATACTGTCCCACCGAATAATATGTATTTTGCTCATATGGTGATAACGATACAGTTATAAGTACATGATGCAGTAAAAATATCTCATATGAATACTTTGAAAGCATACCGATAAGTTTTTTCAGAATCACGCACGGCAAATTTTTTATCCTATCCAGCGCATTTCCTGCTGCCATAAAAATCAGATACCACAAAATGCCTTCGACTGCAAATAAATACCATGTTACACGCTCTGGAAGCGGGACAAACACAAACAGGCACAGCAATACAGCTGCTGCCACACCTGTGCGAAGTGACACGTTTTTTACATAGCAATACAGATAAATACCCGCCAGAAAAACAACCACATTTAATAAGATATCCTTGTCCACTCTTCCCGTATTTCCAAGAAGCTGTACCATCACTAGATAATAAAGAATCGCTGCGATTAGTGTTGGCTTTGGATAGCGCTTAACCAGTGCATACAATACCGGAAAGACGATGTAAAGGACAAGAATCATTCCGATAAACCATTCTCCGACAAGGTAGTGGCTTTGAATACCAAACAATGATGCATAGCCATCAAGTCCGGTAATGGTCCATAAAAATGACAAATCAAAAAGTTTAACTCCGCCGCCAAATCCGCCCATCAAGTAGCAGACAAAGTATGCCATATAAAATGATGGAAAAATACTCCACCAGCGCTTTTTATAGTAAGTTTTTAAGTCACTGCAGCGCTCATAGGAGATACACTGCGCGGCGCCGGACACCAGAATAAACAGTGACACTCCCTGCCAGCCAAGATACCCTTGCGCGCCAATTTTCGTTACAACAAGCGGGCTTTCCATAAGGCGCGCACTCCACTCGCAGTTCATATGATAAAATACAATCAAAAGCATGGCAGCCGCACGCATAAGATCATAGGCAAAATAGCGTTTCTTACTCTCTTTTGTTTTTTGCTGTTCCATCAGATCCGCCCCTCTCTTTTTGCCTGCGCCTTTGAGTAGCCGCAGCCACAATAGTTCTGACGGTACAAATCATGCTCCTTTGACAGCTCCACAGAACGCTTATAGCCATTCTTTTTCTTAAAATCTGAGAACAGCCAGAGGATGCCGTATTTTTCTCCCATTTCCGCCCCTATCTCATTTAATTTCTCAGCGTTTTTCATTGGACTTATGGAAAGTGTCGTTGTAACATAGTCAAAGCAGCCATCTGCTGCTAACTTCGCAGCTTCCTCTAAACGCAGCCTATAACAGGCAAAGCAGCGCTCACCGCCCTCATCCATCTGCTCCATTCCTTTCGTGATCTCATAAAAGCGCTGTGGGTCATATTTTCCTTCCACAAGCTGAATCGGATAAACTGTATCAAGTTCCGAAATTAGACGTGCCTGTTCTGCGACACGCTTTTTGTACTCTGCCTCCTCTGTAATATTTGGATTATAATAAAATACGGTAATCTTAAAGTAATTGGACAGATACTCTAACACATAGCTGCTGCACGGCGCACAACAGCTATGCAAAAAAAGTGTCGGAACATGCCCGGCCTTTGTTTCTTTATCTATCGTCTCTTCCAGACGCTTTTGGTAATTAATTTTATTCATAAATTTCGTTTGGTTCCTTTCTTGTCTTTTTTCTATAACTCCATTATAATAAACTCCATGAAAAAAGAAAGGAGTTCTTTATATATATGGAAACAAAACTTGTTCTTCTTGGAACTGGAACGCCTAATGCATGCCCAAATGCAAGCGGCCCGTCTTCCGCAGTTGTTGTTGGGAATCGTGCGTATCTGGTTGATTTTGGACCGGGCGTTGTCCGTCAGGCTTCTAAGGCTTATTTTAACGGGATTGATGCACTTCGCCCTGATCTTTTATGCACTGCTTTTTGTACCCATCTGCACACTGATCACACTGCCGGATATTCAGATCTTATTTTTACTCCATGGGTGCTTGAACGCAATACACCACTTAAGGTTTTTGGTCCAAAGGGACTGCGTCATATGACTGACCATATTTTAGAAGCATATTCCACAGATATTGATTTTCGCATTCATGGATTTGAAAAAGCAAATGAAAATGGTTATAAGGTGGATGTGACCGAAATTGAAAATGAAGAAAATCCTGGCATTATCTACCAGGATGAATATGTGAGCGTGGAGGCATTTCCTGTCAGCCACGGCACACTAACCTGCTATGGCTATAAATTCGTGACGGCAGATCGCACAATTGTAATCAGCGGCGATACGGCTCCTCTTGAACTAGTGGCCCAAAAAGCTTCTGGATGCGACATTTTACTGCATGAAGTAGAATATTCAGCTGGTATCTCTGCACGCGAACCAAAGTGGCAGAAATATCACAGAGAAGTGCATACATTAAGCACGGATCTGGCATGGGTAGCAAAAAAGGCTCAGCCTAAGCTTCTTGTTACATACCATCGAATTTACCATATGAATATCCAGGATAACCACATCAATCTGGCTGCTGAAATGGCTCGGCGCGATGAAGCGATCCTGGATGAGATTAAAACCGCTGGGTATGAAGGTTATACCGTAAACGGACGCGATTTGGATGTCTTCTAATATTATTTATTTCATCTGCTGTTCTGATACGTGATAAACACGTCGGTACAGCAGATTTTTTATTTTCTGGTATTCAGCTTCAGTAACTGTTCTCTGGTAGGTCATAATACGAAGTGGAATCGGTTTTCTTCCTGGAGCAATTGATGGCTGAGTATATGGATATGGATTATAGCAAAATCCATTTCTTTCATAAAAGCTAATACGCCTTTTTTCAAGTTCTCCTTCTGGCAGCTCAACTTCAAGACATGTCATTTTATTTACCTTAGCAAGGACCTCTCTTAACATGCGTCCTCCGATACCACCATTTCGTACTTTGCTGCTTACTGCAAAATGCTCAAAGAATAAGATATCATCAAACTCCCAGGCAGATAAAAATCCATCTATTTCTTTTGTTTCTTCATTTCTATGTATAAACACCTTATATTCTGGATTCTCAAATAATTGTTTCTGGCCCTCATATCCTCTATATTCATCATATGGAAAACTTTGTTCCATTATTGAATACATCTGATCGAAGTCTTCAAATTTTAATAACTCTACCATAGTATCTTTTTCTTCCCTTTCTTCAAAACATTTTTTGCATGTATTATTAAGAATACCAATTTTCCTAAGTAATGTAAAGAAAAGTTCAATATGTTGAACTTTCAAAATAACACTTGAACCATAAATTATATCGTGTTATAGTGTCCTTTGTAAAATTTTGAACTAACAAGAAAGAGGATTTTTTATGCTTCAATTTATTGAGACCGTCAATTCGGCCGTGAACAATTTCATCTGGGGTGTTCCGGCTATGGTATGCATTTTCGGCGTTGGCCTTTATTTGAGTCTTCGCACACGTTTTCTCCAGATACGCAAATTTCCTTATGCAATTAAAACAACAATCGGACGCATGTTTCGCAAAAAGAACGCATCTGATGGTGCTTTGACACCATTTCAAGCTGTATGTACTGCACTTGCTGCAACTGTTGGTACTGGAAATATCGCAGGTGTTGCCGGTGCAATTGCAATCGGTGGGTCTGGAGCTATCTTTTGGATGTGGATCTCTGCTATTCTTGGTATGTGCACTAAATTTGCCGAGGTAACACTTGCCGTTCATTTCCGTGAGAAAAATGCTGATGGCGATCTGGTCGGCGGTCCAATGTATTACATAAAAAATGGTCTTGGAAAACGTTGGATGTGGCTTGCTTATCTTTTTGCTGCCTTTGGTGTACTGACTGTATTCGGAACTGGAAACGCAACACAAGTTAACACAATCACCACTGCTATTAATTCAGCTCTTATTGATTTTCACGTAATCTCTAATAATGCTGTGTCAACTTCTAATTTAATCATTGGTATTGTAATGGCTGTACTTGTTGCACTCATTTTGTTGGGCGGTGTAAAACGTATCGGACAAGTAACAGAAAAGCTTGTTCCTTTTATGGCATTATTATATATCGTTCTTGCTGTCGGTGTTATCGTAATCAATATCCGCACAATTCCTACAGTATTTGCTTCTATTTTTGAAGGTGCATTTAAACCATCTGCCGTAACCGGCGGCATTGTCGGAAGCATGTTTACCAGTATGAAAAAAGGAGTTTCCCGCGGTATCTTCTCTAATGAGGCTGGACTTGGTACTGGCTCCATCGCCCACGCATGTGCAGACACAAAAAAACCTGTAAAGCAGGGAATGTTTGGTATATTTGAAGTATTTACTGACACAATTGTTATCTGTACTTTGACTGCTCTTGTTATTCTTTGCAGCGGCACCACGATTGAATATGGAGCTGCAGCTGGTGCTGAGCTTACCATTTCTGGATTCACCTCTGTTTACGGAAGCTGGGTTTCCATCTTTACCGCAATTGCAATGTGCTGCTTCGCCTTTTCTACTATTCTTGGATGGGGACTCTATGGTGCTCGCTGCATTGAATTTTTATTCTCAGAGAAAGTCATTAAACCTTTCATGGTAGCGTATTCTCTCGTTGCAATCCTTGGTGCAACAGCAAATCTTGGACTGATGTGGAGTATCGCAGAAACCTTCAATGGTTTAATGGCAATCCCTAACTTGATCGCACTGTTTTTACTATCTGGAACGGTTGTCCGTCTGACAAAGGAATATTTCGCAACAGAAGATGCAAAATAAAGAAAAATCTTAGCTTAACTCAAACATACCGTGATACAGCTGATAATATTTTCCCTTCTGCTCTAAAAGATCGTCGTGATCACCTCTCTCGACGATCTTTCCTTGTTCAAGGACCATAATTGCATTAGAATTGCGTACAGTACTAAGACGATGGGCAATGACAAATACAGTTCGTCCCTCCATCAGCTGATCCATTCCGCGCTCAATCAATGCCTCTGTACGTGTATCGACTGATGAGGTTGCCTCATCAAGAATGAGCACCGGCGGATCAGCTACGGCTGCACGCGCAATGGCAAGAAGCTGACGCTGACCTTGTGACAGATTGGCACCATCCGCCGTAACAAGTGTATCATAGCCATGTGGAAGACGACGGATAAAGGAATCGGCATTTGCGATCTTTGCAGCCTTTTCAATTTCCTCCTGCGTCGCATCAAGCTTTCCAAAGCGAATGTTTTCGGCAACAGTCCCAGTAAATAAGTGTGTATCCTGAAGAACTATGCCAAGGGAACGGCGAAGCGCATCTTTTTTGATGTCGCGCACGTCGATTCCATCATAAATGACAGAGCCACCCTGCACATCATAGAAACGATTGATCAAGTTCGTGATTGTAGTTTTTCCGGCTCCTGTAGAACCCACAAACGCAATCTTCTGCCCTGGCTTTGCATACAGACTGATCTGCTTTAATATCATGCGATCATCATCATATCCAAAATCTACATGATCAAAACGCACATCACCCTTTAACTCAACAAGAGTGCCATCGTTCTTCTGCCATGCCCAAAGACCTGTTTTTTCCTTGCATGGAACCAGCACTCCATTTTCCTTTTTCACGCGAATAAGATCTGTCTTTCCTTCGTCAATCTCTGGCTCCATATCCATTACTTTAAATACTCGCTCTGCTCCGGCGAGTGCAGCAAGTAAGAAATTACTCTGCTGCGTAAACTGGTTGATTGGAAGCGCTGCCTGACGCACAAATACAAGATAACTTGCCAGACTTCCTAAATCAGTATGACCATTTAAGGCTAACAGGCCACCAAGCACAGCGACAATCGCATAGTTGATAAAGAATTTCCCCACTTCAAATTTTCACGCACAGTTCCTGAAATAGTACGTTTTTCTGTAGAGTAATATTTACACTGTCACGAAGTACACTCAAATCATAATCGCGCACGTTGACGCCGCCAACACGAACAACGCCCGTTGTCGCATCATACAGACGCGGAATTAGCTGAACAAGTGTCGTCTTTGCCGATCCTGTCGTTCCAATAACACCAATCGTCTGACCTGCCTGAATATGAAGATTCACATTCTCTAATGCATACTCGCTAGCATCCTCACGATATTTGAATGACACATTTTCAAAATCAATGCTTCCATCCTTGACTTTTTTCACTCCATTTTCTGGTGAGGTCAGAACAATATTCTCGTCAAGAATCTCTGCAATACGATGAGCACTCGCAAGAGAACGTGTCAATAAAAGAAACACATTTGCAAGCATCATTAGGGAATTTATGACCTGCCTGACTTAACCCAGCGGCAAGCCACTGGGGTTCCATTGACGGAGTTCTAGTGTCTGCGTACATCGCAAGGACTTTGGCAGACACATCTGTTCCGGAGCAACAAAACTCGCGAACAAGCAGTCCTACGACCACATTTGTGTCGATTCGATGGAACTGAATCTTCACATTCGCGTTCTCTGGGCCACAAGATCTCCCAGATGGATACTAAGTCAAATACCCGGGGCTATGAAATTAAACGGTACGAATACCGGAATTCATAATCTTTTTTCTTGAACGAATGATTTCTTCAATCATGTTCTTTTCTTTTTGATACATAGTGGCAAAATTAGATCGACATTTTAGTTTGTTGATCTGTGTATAAGTTTTATTGATACAATACAGTAAGTAAGAGGAATACCAGTCTCTTTGAACTTTTGTCCCATCTGCCAGATGATACATTCGCTGTGACAATTTCTTTGGAATGTAAGTATCTGATGTGTGATCGTACTGACTGGCACGATATAAAATCGGTACCTCAACATACATCCCACCTGTTGATTCAAAAAGCTGCTTTGCTTTTGCCTGCAGGTAGCCGGGGCAACGATTTTTTATGGATCTTCCGAAGCGCTTTTTTCGCTTCATTCGTCCATTCTTATCGACCGGATTCTCTGGATTTGCTCTTTTTTGTAGTTTCTTTGCATTTGGCGGTTCTGTGATAAAGCAGTCTCCCAAGGATCGAAGATGATTGACCTGCTCACGGATTGCCAGCGCTCGATTTTCTGCTGCAATCCGACACAATTCCTGATGTCTTTGT